>ERZ773228.4-NODE-4-length-278991-cov-12.360409_pt1 | contig 278991 bp, 281 predicted proteins | sample MGYA00580524_ERZ773228 | MGnify/ENA primary metagenome ERZ773228 (study PRJEB29015, sample SAMEA2737768) | human gut metagenome | biome: human gut; feature: human-associated habitat; material: faeces | place: China | collected 2012 ... | reverse complement strand
TACATTATTAAAATGTGATAAAGATGGAAATCTGTTATGGAAAAAAAGATATACATCTACAGAAGTACCAATAAATTATTATACGATTAATCAGGTTGAGGCAATGTTCTAGTAATACCTCATAAAAATTATAATAGTTAACAGAACGCTACAGTATATTAATATGACTTGAATATAAAATGGATGTTACAGTATAAAATATATAGAAAAATAAAACTGTTTATGATAAAGGGACTATATGTCAATAGTTGGGGTAGAAAACTTTAAATGTTTTCTGCTTATAAAAAATAATAAAAATGTTGAAGTAGTTATTTTAATAGCTACTTCAACATTTATTATACTTTTAATTTTTTAATCTTCTTTATTTCAGAAAATAAGTCATCAACAGCCTTCTTTTTAGAAGTATAAGCATCATTATACTCTTGAAAAATTTGATCAAAATTATCAAAAGATTCATTATTCTTAAAGAAACCAGGAATATAATCCTTATAAAAATCAATATCTTCTTGTTTTTTGGCAGAATTCATTTTTGCTATCAAATGTTCAATATTTTTCAAACGTTTAATTTGTTCTTCAAGATATTTCAAATAATTCATAGTACAAGCAATTTCATATTCGGTATCATCTAAAACAACACTTATTAATTTTTTTACAACCAATTTATTATTTTTTCCAGCATTAGTAAATCCAGTTCCTTGAGGAGCATTAGGTGAAGGCTGAGTATTTTCAATTATAATTTTTAAAGCATCTGAAATATTAATATGAGATTTATATTGACGTTTACTAACAATAGCATCAAATTCATCAGCAACTCTTATTATTTGAGCTTCATAAGGAATATCTTTTTTTAATAATCCTTGAGGATAGCCAGTTCCATCAAGAGCCTCATGATGATAATAAGGACCAGCATAATATGGTCTTAAAGCTTTATCTTTTAGACATAATTGATAACCAAGTGTAGTGTGAGTTTTCATTATTTCAAATTCTTCATCTGTTAATTTGCCATTTTTTTGTAAAATATTTTGAGAAATAAACATTTTACCAATATCATGTATATAAGCACAAGTTACACAATATTCAGTGAACCCCTTTGTACAATGTAATTTTTTGCATAAATTGCAAGTAACAGTTGCAACATTTTCAGAATGTTTACGTGTAAACATATCTAAAGAATCTAGTAAGTTTAATTGATATCTAATTGATTTATTTAGATTATATGTTTTTAAGTATGTTTGATCATAAAAATCAAAACTTTCTTTTAAATCTATCTCTTTTTCCATTTTTTAAATCCTTTCATATAGCATTTATTTAATAATATCATTTTAGACAAAATTCTGCAATACACAAAATAGGAATTGTTATAATAAAATAATGTCGAAAATCGTCTATCGAAAAATCTTGACAAAGCATTAGTTGAGATGTTAACATATTTATGTAATTAAAATCTTTAAAGTTTAAAATTCAAAAAAATTTTTTTCGAAAAAAACTCAATAAAAAATATCTAATAAGAGGTGAGAAAATGAAAATTAAAGAATGTAATATATCTCGAATTTTATTTGTTGTGTCTATAATATTCTTTTTTATAATTCAAATTTTTATATATAAAGTTCAAACAAAGATAAAATCAAATACAGAAATAGGAGTAGAAATACTTAATACAAAATCTTTGCAAAATGAAAATAATATATATGAAAATTCAAATTTTGAAAATAATATATGGCAAATAAAAATTCCAAAAATAGAATTAAGTGCAGGCATAAGCAATGGAACAGATAAAGAAACATTAAATAAATATGTAGGACATTTTATAGAAACACCAATTGAAGAAGGAAATGTAGCCTTAGCGGGACATAATAGAGGGTATGATGTAAATTATTTCTCAAGATTAAAAGAATTAAGAGAAGGAGATGAAATAATATATATACACAATGAAATAAATAGAATATATGAAGTTACCAAAAATAAAATAATAAAAGACACAGACATAGACGTTTTAGAAAATACAGAAGAAAACATTTTAACACTTATAACATGTGTAGAAAACGAACCTAATTATAGAAGATGTATACAAGCAGAAGAAAAAGATCTTAATTATAATTATTAGAAAATATTGAATAAAATACTTTTACTTGGAAAAAATTAGAATATATAATCTTACAAGTGAAAGGATTAATATAAGTATGGAAACTAGTAAAATGAAAAATATGGTTGTTTTAAAAAATTTACCATCAAATATGATTGAAGAAGCAATAGTTATATTTAAGGAAAATTCAAAAATAAAAGCAAAAGATGTTATAAATAAATCCAATCAATTAAGTCAAGTTCAAGGAAAATCTAAAGACATAATATTTAAAGAAGCTGAGATGCTTGTAAACGACTATGTAAAAAGAGTAGAATCTAGCAAGAATAGAAAGATATTTGATAAAAAAATAAATGATAAATTTTTGAAAAAGTATAGTGTTGTAATAACAATTCTTTTTATAATCAGTTTAACAATAAATTTCATATAATAACATAAAAAGATTTAGACTAGCATAACATTAATAAAAAATATTGTTATGTGAAAGGAAAAGAGTATGGAAAAAAATATATCTGTTGAAGAAAGAATAAAAAGAGCTGAAGAAAGATATTATAATACATTAAATAGAGATTATAATAATATAAAAAATGAAGATAATATTCAATCAAATAAAAAGAATATAACTGAAAGAACAAATAAAAAAAGAACATTAAAAAGAAAAGTATTAACACAAATAGTAATATGTTTAATTGCATATGGAATATTTTATTGCATAAATAATACAAATTCTTTATTTTCAAATGATATGAAACAAAAAACAAAAGAAATATTAAATACAGATATAAATTTTTCACAAATATATTCTAATTTAAAATGTAATATAGAAAAATTTTTTCAAAATATTCAAACTAATAACAATGAACAAAATAGCACAGAATCAACAGATAACACAGAAAATAATGAAGAAAATTCAATAAATGATATTCAAAATAATGATGAAAATATAGGAGGAGCTATAGAAGATATTGATTTGCAAATAGGAGAAACGTCTGAAATAGAAGAAATTCAAAAACAAAATAGTGAAGAATTAAATGAAAATATTGAAAAAGAAAATAATGAGGTTATTGAGTTAAGTCAAATGGAACAAGATGCAAATTTTGTAAAAGAAAATATTAGTATAATAAAACCTATAAATGGAACAATAAGTTCAAGATATGGTTTAAGAAATCCTACAACAGTTACAGTGCCCAAAAATCATACTGGAATTGACTTGGCAGAAACAACAGGAACTAAGATAGTTTCTGCAACAGATGGAACTGTTATATTAAATTCATCGAAAGGTGATTATGGGAATCATTTAAAAATACAAAATGGTGATGCTACTTTTATATATGCACATTGTAGTAAATTATATGTGAATGAAGGTGATATAATACAACAAGGTCAAGAAATAGCTGAAGTAGGAGCAACAGGAAATGCAACAGGTCCACATTTACATTTTGAAATAAGATATCAAAATAGATTAATAGATCCAGAATTAATACTTGAATTTTAATTGGCATAATTTTGAGTCACTTGAATATGTTTAAATGAAAGTGTTATTTTTCCTGGAGGAATATTATGAGAGTAAGAATTGATTTGAAAATCATTGTTTTTCTGATTTTGTTTTTATTTACAAATCAAATAAGTGTATATTTAACAATGTTGATATTTTGTACATTACATGAATTTGGTCATATTATTGCTGGACTGATATTAAAATTAAGACCAGAAAATTTAGAGATATTGCCATATGGATTGTCTATTTCTTTTAAGGTTAATCCTGATGACATAAATAAAAAGATTAAGAAGCGGAAGTTTATTAGAAATAAAGAAAATGATTGTTGCATTATCCGGACCAATGCTAAGTTTGGTATTAGCTATAATTTTTTCATACATAAATTGCAATCTTATAAATAAACAAGATGCAGTATATTCAAATATTTTAATATTATTATTTAATTTATTACCAATATATCCACTTGATGGAGGAAGAATATTAAAATATATATTACATATAAAATATGGAAATAAAAAATCAAAACAATATATTAATGAAATATCTAATATATCTATGTTTTTATTAACATTTTTTTGTAGTATAGCAATATTATATTTTAGAAATATTGCATATTTCCTAATTTGTGTAGTATTATGGGCTATTACAATTACAGAAAATAGAAAATTTAAAAATGATATGAAAATGTATGAAATAGTACAAAATCAAGAGAAAATGGAAGAGATACTTGTTTTAATGAATAAATGATATTTAAATAGAAATACTAAAGATAAAATGCTTTTTTAGCATTGGAAAGGATAGTTATGTATAATTTTAGAACAGACTTAGCCTTAGAAAGAAGAGATATTTATAAAAAAGTAAATAAACTCAATGAAATTGATGGTGTTGAAAGTACAGAAGAAGAAATAAATGAAAAAATAAAACTTTCTAAAGTAAAAATAACAAATAAAAATGGAGAAGAAGCAATTGGAAAGCCAATTGGAAATTATATAACAATAGATGTAAAAGGTTTAAAACTTGCAGATGATGATGAGATTAAAAAGATTTCAGATGTATTATCTAATGAATTAAAGGAAATGTTAAATATCCATGTGAATAAGCAAGAAGATATATTAATAGTTGGACTTGGAAATATATATGTAACACCAGATGCACTTGGACCAAAGGTTATAAATGAAATAGATGTAACAAGACATCTTATAAAATATTTGCCACAATATGTTGAAGAAGGAACAAGACCTGTTAGTGCAATTGCACCAGGAGTATTAGGAACGACAGGAATTGAAACAGTTGAAATATTAAAAGGTATTGTTGAAAATATTAAACCTAAACTATTAATAGTAATTGATGCACTTGCTTCAAGAAGTATAGATAGAATTAGTAGTACAATTCAAATTTCAGATACAGGAATAGTTCCAGGAGCTGGAGTAGGAAATACTAGACAAGAAATTAGTGAAAAGACTTTAGGAATTCCTATAATTTCAATAGGAATCCCTACTGTTGTAGAATTAGCAACACTTGTATCTGATGGAATAGATATTTTTATAGATAGACTTCAAAAAAAAGCAGAATCTAATGAATATCTTAATAAATTGCAACAAGATGATAAATATGAAGAAGTAAAAGAAGCTTTAAATGTAGGAGAGTATAATATGATAGTAACACCAAAAGAAATTGATGATTTAATTGAAAACATGAAAGATATTGTTGCTAGAGGAATAAACTTTGCAGTTTAAGTTATTAGGTAAAAATAACAGCTTCTATTATTGTTTAGAAGTTGTTATTCTTTTACTATATAAATTGCAAATATCACAATCTGTACAAATTTCAATTCTATTTTCAAAAACCAATTTTATAGTATTTATAAATTCAAAATTTTCAGGAGAATTATTAGCAAGATGCAAATATAATTTTCTAGGTAATAGGTTTAATAAAGTATTTAATACATAATCATTGTCAGAAAAACTTATGTCTGATAAATATTTTGTATTTAGATTGCTTTTATCTAATTCAATAATGTTTAGATTTTCATCAAGCAATAATATTCCTAAGTTTAAAGAAACTAAATGGATAATAGGAGTTACAGGTAATTGGGAATTAACATATAATTTTAATAATGAAATGAATTCTAAATATTCTTTTTCAATTATATATTCTTCAACAGAAAAATCTACTAACTCATTTAATAAAGTTCTATATGCTGTCAATCTAAAATTTATGAATCCAGTTAAAATAATAGTTTTATTTTGAGATATATAATCAAAAAAAGCATCAAATAATAACATTTCTCTACTTTGAAAAGAAAATTCATAATCATCACAAATATTTTCTTCACATAATTTTAAAATTTTTTCAATTTCATAATTATCAAAGTAAAAATAATTAGAAATTAAAATTGTTTTTATGATAGAATTTTCAAAATATTCAATTACAAGATAACTTAAAATTGTTGCAAGTTTTGTGTAAAAAAGTTCAAAATCAGTTCCTTTGTAATGAATTATTACATTTTTATAATTTTTGAATTCATTAGAAGAAAATGATACATTTAACATATTAAAATCTTTGAATTCGTTTTGGAGGTATTTTAAAATCTCATCATTATTAGTTTTTATACATAATGAACTCATCACACAATCCTTTCTCATTTTTTTCTTTGTATATTATTTACGAAAAAATAAAGTTTATACAATAACTAAGATATAATATTCAAAAAATAAAAAAATGAAACTTGGACTTTATATAGTTAGTTGATAAAATTGAAAAATAGAGAATGAAAAAAACATAGAGTATAAACTCTATGTTTAAGAACTAATTTAATTTTGTATAAATATGGTAATCAATATCAGGGAATACACGATCTTTTTTCTCAATATCTTTTAAAAATATTTTGTCAATTTTATTATTTTTTATTTGATTATATAATTTTGTAAAACGTCCAATATGATCATTAATTCTTTTTTTGGCATAATCAACCATAGTACCATTTGTTATAATAAATAGCCAATCACTACTTTGAGCAAGTAATAATTCTCTAGCAGCTTGATTTAATGCAGCTTTTTGAATTCCAGTAGCATTAGGATATGAAGTTGCAAGTTCAACCATTCTATTTCCAGCTTTATGAAGATGGCGATGTGCATAATCATTTGTAGGGTTAAGCCATACGCCACTATATCCATTAGCACCCCAACTTGAACGACATGGTGTACATACTTGTATGTTTGGATATTTGTCAATATATTCAGATGGTGTAATTAATTCAAAATTACATTCATCATAATAAATCTTTTTAAATAAAATATATAACCAATATGGACCTTCATACCACCAATGACCATATAATTCTGCATCATAAGGACATAAAATAATAGGTGGAACATTCATATATTTTGATGCATTTTCAATTTGTTCTGTACGAGAATTTAAGAAATGCCCTGCTTGTCTTTCAGCAGAATCCTTAGCCCATTGAATATCATAAATATCTTTTTGTTCAGTTTTTCCTGTAATTCTATAATAACGAATTCCTGTATGAACACGAACGCCATTATGAGCAATATATGGTTTTATATAATCATAATCAGCTTCATAACCAATATCTCTATAAAATTCTCTATAATTGAAATCCCCAGGATATCCGTCAATTGAACTCCATACTTGTTGAGAAGATGTCATATCACGTCCAAAACAAGTTAATCCTCCTGGAGATGTTATAGGTGCACAAGTACCATAAACAGGTGTTGGATCAGCATATAAAATACCGTGTGATTCTACTATTGCATATTCAATTCCAAATTCTCTTAAATATTTGTCTGCTTCTGGAACATATCCACATTCAGGAAGCCAAATTCCACGAGGTTTTCTTCCAAAATATCTTTCATATGTTTGAACGCCAACTGCAATTTGAGCTCTGACAGTTTCTTCAGTAACATATAATATAGGAAAGTAACCATGTGTTGCACCACATGTGATTATTTCTAAAACTCCAATATCTTGGAAATATTTAAATTTTTCAATTAAATTACAATTACATTCATCTTTGAAGAAATGTAAATCAGATGTGTATCTATCATAATAATAATGTGATAATCTATTAACTCTTTCATTTCCGGCAGTTCTTTTTATTTCTTTTTCAGATAATTCAATTAATTGCTCTAGGTAATGAATATATTTTTTTTGAAGTAATTTATTATCAAGCATAGAAAGTAGAGGAGGGGTCATAGACATTGTGATTCTAAATTTAACTCCTTCATCAACTAATTTCTGAAAATTATGTAATAATGGTATATATGTTTCTGAAATTGCTTCATATAACCAAGATTCTTCTAGATAATCATCACTTTCTGGATGATGTATAAATGGAAGATGTGCATGTAAGACGAAGCTTACATATCCTTTTTTTTGCATTTTTTTACTCCTTAATATTTTGATTTTGTTTATTATTTATTCAATAAATAAGTCGTAGGGAAGACCTACGACATTTTAACTATGTGGCATACTGCTTGAAGATGGATTACCAGAAGAAGGGTTATTAATATTTTCAAAAAATGATGTATCTTCATTTTTGTAAATAGCAGAATATAAGCCTTCTAAAATTTCTTTACTTACTAATGGTATTTCAGAACCTTCTGCAACTGGTAAATTTTTAATTATGTCATATAATGGTATGTTTTGTTCTTGTTTTGTTTTAACATTTCTAAATTTAATAGTATTATTTTCATTTGTTTTAAATAAAACGTGATCATTAGGTAATTCTATTAAATTTGATGTTGATATATATATATAATTTGTATCAATTGTTTTTGGTGTTTCAATTTTTTCATCAGCTGGAGATTCATCAACATTTGAAACTTTTATTTGTGGTTGAGGAATATAATTTGGTTTTCTTCCAAGTTCAACTCTATAATTACATTTACTATCATTTACTCTTAAATACCAACTATTAGCAAAATCGTTTATTGGAATTTCAAAACTATAATTATATGTATCATTATGAACTATTAAAATAGGGTGTGTAACTTCAAAGAAGTTTTCTCCATATTGTTCAAGATATTTTTTTCTATCTTTATCTGAAATGTCCCAATATACAAATAATGTATTAGGTGTTTGATAAAGAATTTTTACAATAGTTTCATTATATCTATATGGTAATTCATAATGTTCAATTATAGATACAGGTTTTGTTTTTGCAGTTCTTTTTGTAGAACTTTTTGTTCGTGTATTTTTTACCTTATTTTTTTCTGCTTTTGAAGATGGTGCAGAAACTTTTTTTGAAGTTTTTTCCAATTTTTTTATATTTTTTTTAGCAGTTTTTATTATAGTTTTTACACTTGCTGGTATTTTTTTTGTTTCTAATTTTGTGTGAATTTTTTTTGAATCAATTTCATTTTTTGAAGATTTATCTAAATCATTAGTTTTTCTTGCCATTTTTTCCTCCTAGGTATTTATTCTCAATAATTTATCATTATAATATAACAAATATAAAATAAATTCAAGTGAAATAAGAAAAAATATGAAAAAATTACAGAAAATGCTTGACAAAGGGTTAATACTGGTTGTATAATAATTGTTGTTACAAGAAGAAGTTTCCACTTCTCACCTTAACTCATAGGGAAAAGGTTAGAAATTTAGATTTATTATTATGTTGAAAAATATATCTATATTTATGTGGAATTGACTTGTATCGAAGTCAATTTTTTTATTATATAAAGAAAATTGCAAAACATTAGGAGGTGTTTTATATAAAACAAGAATTACCAATAAATGGTCAGATAAAAGCCAAAGAAGTTCAATTAATTAGTGATAATGGAGAAAAATTAGGAATGCTACCAATTGCAAGAGCATTAGAGATAGCAGAAGAAAAGAAACTAGATTTAGTATTAGTTTCACCAAATGCACAAGTTCCGGTATGTAAAATAATGAATTATGGAAAATACAAATTTGAACAAGCTAAAAAGGAAAAAGAGGCAAAGAAAAAACAAAAAATTCAAGAAACAAAGGAACTAAGAATAACTCCAAATATTGAAGAACATGACTTTGGATTTAAAGCAAAAAATGCAAAGAAATTTATTGAAGATGGAAACAAAGTAAAAATTACTGTTAGATTTAGAGGAAGAGAACTAAATAATGTAAAAATGGGAGAAAACGTATTAAACGATTTTGCCAAAGAACTTGAAGATGTAGCAGTAGTTGAAAAAGCCCCAAAATTAGAGGGAAAAAATATGTTTATTATACTTGCTAAAAAAGCTAATTAAAGCTTATAATATAAAAACAATTGAAAGGAGCAATTACAATGCCAAAATTAAAAACAAACAAAGCTGCAAAGAAAAGATATTCTTTAACAGCAACAGGTAAAGTAAAAAGAACAACAGCTAATAGAAGACACTTATTAGCAAACAAAACAAAAAGACAAAAATTATCAAGCAGACGCCCAGGTGCTTATGCAGATAAAACATGTGAAAATACAATTAAAAAATTATTACCATATGGTAACTAAAATAGGGAGGGAATAATAAATGGCAAGAGTAAAATCAGCAATGACAACAAGAGCTAGACATAAAAAAGTATTAAAACAAGCAAAAGGATATTATGGTGCAAAACACTATAGATTTAGAAATGCAAATCAAGCAGTATTAAAATCATTATCATATGCATACGTTGGAAGAAAAGACAAAAAGAGTGATTTCAGAAAACTATGGATAGCAAGAATAAATGCTGCTGCAAGAATGAATGGAACAACATATAGCAAATTAATAGCTGGATTAAAGAAAGCTAATGTAACAGTAAACAGAAAAATGTTATCAGAAATTGCTATAAATGATCCAAAAGCATTTACAGAAATTGCTACAATAGCAAAAAATGCTTAATTAAGAAGATGTAAAGGGGCTTTATCTTGAAATATGAGATATTAAGCGCCTTTTTATTTATATATTAATTATATATTAAATTTAATAAGGAGATACATATGAACATAGGGGTAGACATAGACGGAGTTTTAACAGACCTAGAAAGAATGGCATTAGATTTTGGAACAAAAATGTGCGTTGAAGAAAATATACCAATAGAATTGAATTTAAGCAAATATTGGGAAATAGAAAAATATAATTGGACAAAAGAACAAGAAGAACTATTCTGGAATAAAAATCTTGTACCATATGTAGTAGAAAGTAATCCAAGAAAATTTGCACCACAGATTTTAGAAAAGCTTCAAGAAGAAGGAAATAAAATTTTTATAATTACAGCAAGAAATGAAAGTGGAATGCCACCAGAATATGAAGGGAAAATGCAAGAATTAACTAAAAAGTGGTTGTTAGATAATAATATAAAATATAAAAAACTAATATTTACTGATGATACAAATAAATTAAAAAATTGTATTGAAAATAATATTGATGTTATGGTAGAAGATAGTCCCATAAATATAAAAAATATATCACAAAAAATAAAAGTTATAAAATTTGATTGCCAATATAATAAAGATATAGATGGAAAAAATATACTAACAGCATATAGTTGGTATCATATATATGATATAATAAGAAAGCTTAATACAAGATAGTATTAAGCTATTCTTTTTTTATTTTTGGCTTTGATATTAAAGATGCAATATATCCAAAAAATATAGCAGCAGCTATTCCGCCAGCAGAAGCAGTAACTCCACCAGTAAAAGCCCCAATTAAACCATATTCTTTAACACCTTTTATAGCACCTTTGGCTAGATTGTATCCGAAACCTGTAAGAGGAACAGTAGCACCAGCACCTGCAAAATCAACTAGATATTGGTAAATACCAAGACCTCCTAAAATACAGCCAATAGTTACAAAAGCTACTAAAATACGAGCTGGTGTAAGTTTTGTTTTATCAATTAATATTTGTCCAATAACACAAATAATTCCACCAGTACAAAAACATCTTAATAGTTGTAACCAATCCATATTTTGTAACCATTCCATAAAATCACGATCCTTTCTTTTTATATTTCAATACTAATAGCATGTGCAATTCCAGGAATAGATTCACCTTGTTGAGATGAAGTGGAATTTGTTAAAGCACCAGTGGCAATTAACAATAATCTTTTTGTTTTTTGTTCTTTTAATTGTTTATAAAAATAACCAGAAAATACACTTGCACAACATCCACAACCACTTCCACCAGAATGTGTATCTTGACTTTCTTTATCGAAAATTAGTACACCACAATCATTATAATTATTTTTTATGTTATATCCTTTATCAGCAGATAATTCTAGTAAAATATCTTTTCCAATGTGACCTAAATCACCTGTTATAATTGCATCATAATAATTTGGTGAACGACCAGTATCATTAAAATGACATATTAATGTGTCTAATGCTGCAGGTGCCATAGCAGCTCCCATATTGTTAGCATCTTTAATTCCCATATCAACAATCTTTCCACTTGTAATATGAGTTATATATGGACCATTTCCTGTTTTGGATAATATTGCTGAACCAGCACCTGTAACTGTCCATTGAGATGTTGGGGGTCTTTGATTTCCTAATTCGAGTGGAAATCTAAACTGTTTTTCAGCACTACAGAAATGGCTTGAAGCGGCGCAAATTACATTTTGAGCACAGCTTTCAGTGAAAACAGCTCCAAGGCTTAAACCTTCAACAAAAGTTGAACAAGCACCAAAAATTCCTATAAATGGAATATTTAATTCTCTTAGTCCAAAGCTAGAAGAAATACATTGATTAAGTAAGTCACCAGCAAAACAATATTCAATATCTGATGAAGCAATTCCTGATTTTGAAATAGCCATGTTTACAGTTTCTTTTATAATCTTACTTTCAGACTTTTCCCAAGTTTTTTCTCCCCAGAATTCATCATCTAAGCATTGATCAAAATATTGAGCTAAAGGACCATTTGCTTCTTTTGGACCAACGATTGAAGCGACACTAACAATAGAAGGGGGAACGTCAAATTTTATAGTTTGTTTTCCTAATTTTTTCATATATAATCAAATCCTTTCTTAAAAATTAAACAAGAGTAATTGCTTGTGTATTAAAAATCAAATATACAATTCCTACTATAATAGATGTAGAAATACCAAAAACTAATACAGGACCTGCAACAGTAAACATTTTTCCACCAACACCCATAACATAGCCTTCAGATTTATATTCCATTGCAGGTGAAACAATCGAGTTTGCAAAACCTGTGATAGGAATTAAAGAACCAGCACCCGCAAACTTTCCAATTTTATTAAAAATGTTTAATCCTGTCAAAAAAGCACTAATACCAATTAAAATAATAGAAACAATTGTGCCAGAAATTTCTTGCGAAAGTTCACGAGATTTGCAGATATTTAATATAATTTGTCCAATTGAACAAATTAATCCACCAACCCAGAATGCATTAAAACAATTTTTTATAATTGGAGAGTTAGGGGAGTTTTTATTAACATAGTTTTGATATTCTTTTTTTGAATCTAATGGTTTCATAAATACCTCCTAATATAAGTAAAATAAATACATTTATAGTATTTCCGAAAACTGAAAAAATATCACAATAAAAATAAATATTACATTAATATTACAATTGTATTACAAATAAGACAACTATATTACAGTTTATCGAAAAATCTTGACTTTTATCGTAAAAAAGGTAAAATAAATGTAAGCGTAAAAAAATAAGAAGGAGGATATAATGGCTAGTTGTTTGGGATTATATATTGAAAATAATCTAATAAAATATGCTAAAGTTTCTAAAGAAAAAGATGGATTTAGAATGGATTCATATGGCATAAAATTCTATTCAAATATAAATGAAGCAATAGAACAAATTGTGCAAGAAACAAATAGTATGAAAACACCAATTAGTGTTAACATTGTTGATGAAAGTTATCAATACTTTAGTATGTTTTCACAATTAAATAAAAAAGACTTGGAAAAAGCCATAAGAATGGAATTTGAAGCGTATTGTACTGAAAAAGGATATAATGCCAATACATTAGAAACAAGATATCTTTGCGCTGACGATACAACAAATCTCGAAAGAATAAAAGTAATAAATATTAGTGAAAATACTGTAGAATTAAATAAAATAAAGCAATTACTTAATGGTAAAAAAATAGGAATGATGTTACCAGTTCCAATTACCATTACAAATGTAGCAGAATTATCAGGAAAAGAAAATGTACTAATTGTAAATTTAGAGGAAAAGACAACTATTACAACAATTAATAGAACATATATATCAGACATACAAATTTTAGATGAGGGCAGTGGAATTATATTACAAAATATAGAAAAAAAAGAAAATTCATATGCCAAAGCATATGAAGCATTAAGAAATACGACAATATATACAAGTGATGCTATTGAAAATATGGAATCAGATGGAGAACAGGCTAAATATTTAGAAGATATATTGCCAGTTTTATATACAATTATAGGAGCTGTACAAGCTAAATCTTCAGAAGGACTAGAAAAGATAGATAGAATATATCTTACAGGAACTTTGGCATGTATTAATAATTTGGATTTATATTTTCAAGAATATTTAGGTGGCACAAAATGTGAAATATTAAAACCAACTATAACAACAACTACTAGAGATGCTAATATTAAAGAATGTATTGAAGTGAATTCAGCAATATCATTAGCATTGCAAGGATTAGGCCAAGGAGTACAAGGAATAAGTTTCAAAACAGATATCTCAAAGATGGATATTAAAGACTTATTCAAAATAAAGGATTTAAAGATAAAGAAAAAAGAAAAAAGTACTTTCTTTAAGTTTGATTCTAAAATATCTTCATTAGAAAAATGGCTTATTAGATCAAGTATTTCAATAGTTATTTTTACATTTGCATACCTAACTTTTTCAAAGGTACTTGTGCAACAAATAGAAGAGAAAAAAGACGAAACAAATGAAGTGATTTCCGAAATTAATTCAGAAATGTCAAAAATTGATATAGATACAAAAAAAATTAATAGTAAGACAAGTGAATATAATAATTTGATAGAAGAATTAAATTCAATTAATGAAAAAATAAATAATGTAACAGAAAATAAATATTTGATTCCAAATTTATTGGCACAAATAGCAAGAGTAATTGATCAAAATGTACAAATAACATCAATTTCAAATCCTTATGACAAACATATAGTAATTGAGGCAAAATCACCAAAATATAGAGGACTTGGTTTCTTTAAAAAGAGTTTATCTTCAAATGATATTTTAGAAAATGTTGTTGCAGGAGGAGGAATAAAACAAGGGGATGAAATAACAGTAACGATAGAAGGTGATTTACCATGAGAAAATTATTATTAATATTATTAGTAGGTATTTTGGCAGTTACTGCTGGAATGATTGTAGTAAAAGGAATAGAAACAGATAATTTTTCAATTGATAGTTATATGACAATAGCAGAAGCAAATAATGAATTAGATGATTTAATAAATCAGGCAAGTTCTTTAAAAGAAACAAGTTATAAGAACAAAAAAAATCAATTAGATTCTGCATATAAACAATTGGTTTCTGAGAGAGAAAGCTATGAAGAATTATTAAATTTAGGTGTTGATAGAAATGGTATTCCACTTAGTAAAATTCAAGAATATGAAATTGAAAAAATTTGGATAACATTAGGAACATATGCAGAAGAACAAGGTATTGATTTAAAATTAGATATATCAGTTAATAATTCTGTTTCTAAAACATATGATTTGAATTTTACTATAAATGGAACTTATACTGAAATTGAGGACTTTATTAGAAAAGTACAAGAAGATAATACATTAGTATTTAAAATAGAAAATTTTAAATTAGTATCATCAGGAACATCAACATCATCAGGTGTAGCTGATACTGGAAGTACAATCATGGATGGTATTGCAACTCAGAGCGAAGAAAACCAAACAGAAGAAACACCAGTAGATACTACACCTGTAGAAGAAACATTAACAGCAACATTTGTATGTAAAGATATAAAATTGAACATTGTTGAAAACACAACAACTTCAGATTCAGATGATAATTCATCAACAGATAGTACAGAAGAAACAACATCAACAACTACAAAAACTACAAGTACAAAAACTACAAGTACAAAAACAACAAGTACTACAACAAGTTCAAATTAGGAGGCGATAACAATGTCATTAGTAAAAGAAATAATACTTTCATTAGTTTCATGTTTAGTTGTGTTAATTGCTTTGAGTATAGGTTTTTATAGATTTATTCCTAATAATAAAGTTATACCAGAAACAGTTTCATATCAAGCTAGTGAAGAAATAAAAAATGAATTGAATTCAGAAGTTGAAACAAATTCAGAAAGTATAGTAAAAACATATGAAATTACTAATAACGATATGGAAAACTATAAGGCCAAAAAAGAATATGTACCTGGAAAAAAGAATCCATTTGCACCAGTAGATACTAGTTCAGATACAGACTCTACTGATGATGATGCAAGTTCAGTAATAACAACACCAGGAGGAAATAGTAATTCAAGTGGTTCTTTGTTTGAAAAACCAGGAACAAAATAAAATTGTTATTAAAATTATTATATAAAAATGAAATAGGAGGGAGGAATGATTTAGTGGAAAAAACAAAAGGTATCTCATTCAAAGTTGTTTTAGCAATAATTATAGCAGTTATAGTAATTCTAGCAATCATTTTTGTGGTTTCAAAAAATAAAAGTAATGAAACAAATGATAGATTAGAAAAAATGGCAAAAGAAGAAGAAATAATACAGAATATTAGAAATGCTTTTGATGCTGGAAGAGAAGAATTTGTTGTAAATAATGCTACAATTGAGGGATATCAACCAAGCAAAATAGATAATGGCGCAGAAATTAATCCAGCCATTGATTTGAAAAATATTGTGATATCAAAGCTTGGGGATAAAGTAATAGATGAATCAAATGATACAACAACAGAATTAAGTCTTGAATCACTTCAAAAAGAAAGTGGAGGAAAGGTAGACCTTAGTGATGGATATCATGTGTATTTAACAAATGGAGAAGATGAAAACATAAAATTTATAACAATTGTATATAAAGATGCTACATTCTGTCATGGTATGGCATATTATGACACAGAAAATAATATAGTAGCAGATACAACAGATAATCTTTATCCAATTTTAGTTGCTCAAATAAGACTATCAGAAAATGATTTTAGTTATTATTTAGAGCCAATGAAAAGTGTAAAATAAATTTTTAAAAATGAAAGGAAGAAAAAATTATGAAAAAAAATCAAAATGGTGTAACACTAATTGCATTAGCTGTTACAATTATAGTTATGTTAATATTAGCAGGAGCAACAATGTCAATGCTAACAGGAAATAGTGGAATTATGACAAATGCAAAGAAATCATCTGCAGCAAGTGAAGAAGCAGATGCTTATGAAAAAATGGCACAAGCCTTCAGTACAGTACAATTAAGTGTTGAATCAGAAGCAGCTTTAAATGGTGGATATGATGCATCAGAAGCAGCTGAGTTAACTAAATATGCTCAAATGGCCCAAAAAGAAATTGGAACAGCACAAGCTATTATAGAAGATTCTGCAAAAACAACAGCAGATTTAAAAGCAAATATATCTAAATATAATAAGAAATTTGTAATTTGGGTAGATTCAAGTGCAGCTCAAAAGAAAATTTATATGGTATATTATAGCAAAACATTTGCATTAGATCCAGTTACAACATCTGCTACAACTGTTTCAACAAAAAATGAATATCCAATGTTAAAAGCATCTATAGATTTTGATACTAACGTAGTAACATATACAAAACCAGTTACATCAGTAGTTGACGCAAATAGAGTTACAAGTACTAGATAATAGTAAGTAAATAATTTCACTAAAAAGCAACAGGCATATACTTAAATGTATATGCCTGAATCAATATAAAACCAAATGAAAAAAGCAGAAAGGAGAACTAGCAAATTATATTGCTAGTCAAAACAAAAATGAACATATTTTTATATGCAATAATTTTTATATGTGGTACAATGTTTGGAAGTTTTTATACATTAGCAGTATATAGAATACCAAAAAATATTGATATAGTAAAAAAACATTCATATTGTCCAAACTGTAATCACAAATTAGGAATTTTAGATTTAATACCAATTTTAAGTTATATATTTTTAGGTGGAAAATGTAGGTATTGTAAGCAAAAGATAAGACCAAGATATTTAATATTAGAAACATTAAGTGGTTGTGCATTTGTATTATTGGCATATACACTAAATATAAATGTTTATACAGTAACTTTTGTAAAAGCAATACCACTAATGTTTATGGCATTATATTTTACTGCAGTTGTATTAATAGCAGCAATAGATAAAGAATATAGAAGTATTAATAAAAAAGTTCTTGCATATGGAATATGTATATCACTTTTATATATGATATATCTATATGTAATAGAATCAAATAGTATATATAGATATGCTATATATTTAGCAATATATATAATTTTATTATCAATAAGTACATTTGTATTAAGAAGATTTGCTAAAGATGATTACTATATTGATTTATTATTATATTATACAATTATGTTGATGTTTATGGATGGAATAATATCAATATTTACACTAAGTTTATTTATAGTAGAAGTATTATTACATATTATAATTAGAAAAATTACTAAAAATAAAAATGGAAATATTCCAATAAAATTTGAAAAAATACCATTAGGATTTTATTTAGGCGCAAGTAATATATTAGTAATATTTATGATGTGTATGGCAAATTTATTCAGATAGAATAGGAGGAAATAATGAAATCTGAGAAAGGTGTATCATTAGTATCATTAATCATATATTTGATTGCAATGACAATAACAGTAGGAATAGTAGCTAGAATTTCAAATTATTTTTATAGAAATATAAATATATTAGATACTAGTCTAACATCTAGCGAAGAATTTTTGAATTTTAATGCATATATTACTAAAGAAGTAAATATAAAAGGCAATGAAGTACAAACAATAGGTGAAAGAGAGATAAGCTCTGGAAGAATGAAATATTTGATTTTTTCAAAAACCGGAAATCAATATGGTTTTATAAACAATGAAATATATTTGAATCAGGTTAAAATATGTTCAAATTTAAAATTAGAAGAAATAGAATACAAAAACAAAATCCTTGCAATAACATTATATTTACAAGGAAATACCACATATATGACAAATGCATATAGTGTTATAAAATAATTAAAATATTTGAAAAATTTTTCAAGAAAGGAAAAAATGTTAGTAGAATTACTAGCTGGTACAAAAGTAAAATGGCATTTGGAAAACGTCAGCCAATTGGGGTTGAACTTGTAAAAAGAGGGATAGTTACAGAAAACGATGTTCAAACAGCATTAATAGAACAAAAAAAATCTCCTAATAAAAAAATTGGTGAAATACTTAAAGAAATGAATTTATGTGATCAACGTACTTTAATCCAAGCAATAGGTGATATTCTTGGGGTAAAGGGAGTAATATTAACTAAAGAATCTGTTCAAATAAACATACTTGACTATATATCTATTGAAATGGCTAAAAGATATCATGTTGTACCATTTGGATTAGAAAATGGTAAAATAAAAGTATGTTTTTCAGATGTAACAAATAGAAGAAATTTTGAAGCAGTAAAAATGTTAATGCTTAATAGAGGTTTAGTAATAGATCCATATGTTTCATTTATATCTTCAATAGATGATATTTTAGATGATTTAGGTGGCTCTGTAGCAACAGATAACATGAAGGCTATGGGAGAAGAATCTAATATAACAGAATTAGTAGATTCAATAATAAAAACAGCAATGAAAAAAAGAACAAGTGATATTCACATAGAACCTCAAAAAGATGAAATAAGAGTAAGATACAGAATAGATGGTGAGCTTTTTGTTGCAACAACAATAGCAATTGAGAAATTACCTCAAATTGTAGGAAGATTAAAGGCAATATCAAATATGCATCAAGAAATTCAAGAATCACAAGATGGTAGAATTTTGTTATATGATGATTATAATATCCGTGTATCTTCACAAAGAAATGTATATGGTGAAAAATTCGTATTAAGATTATTAAAGAAAAATAATTCAATACAAAGTATATTTGATTTGGGATATCCAGGAACACCAGAAGATCTAGATAAAAGTATCAACAAAAGAAACAGTATAACATTAATAGCAGCACCTACTGGTGAAGGTAAAACAACATCATTATATAGTATGTTAGATTATTTAAATAAGCCAAATATAAATGTAACAACAATTGAAGATCCCGTAGAAATTCGTATTCCAGGATTAAACCAAATTGAGGTTGATCCAAAATCAACATTCTCAGACAACTTAAGAACAATATTAAGACAAGACCCTGATATCATATTAGTAGGAGAGATAAGAGATAAAGAAACAGCAGAAATTGCTATGCAAGCTGGACAAACAGGTCACTATGTATTATCAACAATACATACAATAGATGCAGTAGAGGTTATAACAAGATTAAGGAAAATAGGAATTTCTGATTATGATATTTCAAGTACATTGGCAACAGCAATTTCTCAAAGATTGGTAAGAAAAATTTGTCCTAATTGTAGAAAAGAAAGACCATTTAATGACCAAGAAAAGAAAATTATTACATCAATAGGCGAGAAATATGGAATTAAATATGATTTAGATAATGCTGTTACATATGATGCAGTTGGATGTGCAAAGTGTAACCATTCAGGATATGCAGGAAGAATTGCTTGTTTTGAAATTCTTAACTTAGATGAAGAAACAAAAGAATTAATAATGAATGGGGCATCAAGTATTGAAATAAGAAAATGTGCTTTAAAAGGTACATATAGACCATTACTTGTTGATGGTATTAACAAAGTTGTAAAAGGTATAACAACTTTAGATGAATTAAATAGGAAATTAAGAGTATTTTAATACTCTATAGGAGGAAATTATGATAGATGTAGATAAAATTATTAGAGCTGCTATACAAAAAGGAGCATCTGATATTCACTTAGTAACAGGGCAACACCCAATGTTTAGAATTTCAAAGGCTTTGATACCTTATGAAGAAGTTGACAAATTAAAAGATGAAGAAATGTTTGAAATTAGTGATTTCATAATAAATGGAAATGTAGATAAAGCCAAAATGTATGATGAAACAAGAAAATTAGATACATCATATGTATGTGATGGAATACGTCTAAGAGTAAATGCTTCATATGCGAATGAAATTCCAGTATTTACAATGAGAATTATAAAGAACGAATTACCTCCATTTGAAGCATTAGGTGTACCAGATGTAGTTAGAAGAATGACATATCAACCACAAGGATTAATATTAGTTACTGGTAAAACAAACTCTGGTAAATCTACAACATTAAGTGCATTAATAGCACATATTAATGAAACACAAAATAAAAAGATATTAACACTGGAAAGCCCTATCGAATATATGCATACATCAAAAAACTCTTTAATAATTCAAAAAGAGGTTGGAAGTGGAAGAGATTGTTTAACATATCATGATGGTGTAAAGAATGCATTAAGAGAGGACTGTGATATCCTAGTAATAGGGGAGATTAGAGACAAAATAACAATGGAAGCAGCCATAGAAATGGCAGAATCAGGTCACTTGGTAATAGGAACATTACATACAAAATCTTGTGCTGAAACAATAGACAGAATGATAAACTTCTATGAAGTACGTGATCAAGCACAAATTAAATATTTATTATCATCATTATTAAAATTGGTTGTATCACAGAGATTATTACCTGGAAAAGATGATAAAATGGTATTAATACCAGAAGTTATGGTTGTAGACAATGTAGTATCAGGTGTTATAAGAAGAGATAAAATAAGTGTTTCTGAAATTGAGGACGCAATACAAAGTGGAACAGAAAAGGGTAGTGTAAGCTTAATAACATCATTATCACAATTATTTATAGATGATAAATTAACACTTGAACAAGCAAAAGGACAAATCGAAGAAAAGAATATAGAAGTATTGAATAGAACTATTATGCAATTAAGAATAAAAAAAGGTAAAAGCATGTATATGAATAACTAGAGGGAGGCGAAAAGATGCCAGTATATAAATATAGAGGTGTAACGGAAAAAGGACAAGTTATCAGTAATAGAATTGAAATGGATAGTAAGCAAAAAGTTATTGATAAATTAAAAGAAAACAATATTATGCCAATAGACATTACTCAAGTAGGAATATCTTTAAGAAAAAATAAACAAAGAAAAAATATGGCTCAAGCAAAAGAAATATTTAAAGAAGTTAATATGGCTCAAATAAAAACTAAGAAAGAAGCCAAAAACAAACCAAAAACTGCAGATTCTATAAAAAAATATTTCGAAATGAATCAAAAAGTAACAACAAGAGATATTGTAATATTTTCACAAGACTTTTATTTATTAAAAAAGGCAAACTTTAATAATATCCATGCATTATCAACAATAATAAGTAGTACAGAAAATCCAACTTTTAAGGGAATTCTTGAAGATATTCTTGCCGGTCTTGAAGCAGGTGAATATATGTATTCAACAATGGAATATTATTCAAATGTATTTCCATACATATATACAAATATGATAAAGGTAGGGGAGTTATCTGGTTCACTATCAAACTCATTGGAACAAGCTGTAAGATATTTGGAAGAATCAACAGAATTAACCAAAAAGATAAAGAAAATATTAATACCTAATATTTTACAATTTGTTGGTATTATAATAATGCTTGTTGTAGGAACACTAGTTGCAGTACCACAAATGGAAAATTTATTTAAAGAAATGGGATCAAGTGCGAAATTACCTCCAGTCACTCTTTGGTTTAAAGGATTTTTGGATAAGGCAATGATATATTGGCCAATTCCAACAGTAGCAATTGCAGCTATTGTAGGGGCAGTTCTTTTCTATATAAATACACCAAGAGGAAGGTATAATTTCCATTATTTTAAATATACAATGCCTATTTTTGGAAACCTAATATTTTTATTGGATTTTTCAAGACTAATTCAAGCATTAGAATTAAATATATCAAATGGAATGAGAATTCAAGATGCATTAGATGTAAGTAAAAATATTACTAATAATCAGGTAATGCTAGCTATTATCGAAACATCAATGAACAATATGCTAGCTGGTAATTCATGGATTCAACCATTTGAAGATTCAGGACTATGTTCATCAATGCATACAGAGATGTTGAAAATAGGTATGCAAACAGATTTGCCAGAGATGTTGAAAAAACTTAATGAATATATGAATATGGATATAAAAAATACAATAGATAAAGTAACAGCAATAATGCCACAAGTTGTTTATTCAATAGTTGGTGTAGTATTAATATTCTTCGTAGTTGTAGTATTAGTACCAGTTATTCAAGTATACATGGGTGGATTTATGTTCGAATCAATGTAAAAAAATAAAAATATGCTTTCAAATAGGAGAGAGCATATTTTTTATTTTTATATAAAAGAAAAAACTTGGAAATAAAATTCCAAGTTTTGTAATTTCTATCTCTTTGAGAATTGAGGTGCTTTTCTTGCTTTTTTAAGACCATATTTCTTTCTTTCTTTCATACGAGAATCTCTTGTTAAGAATCCGTTTGATTTTAAAGCAGGTCTATATTCAGCATTAGCTTCGTTTAAAGCTCTAGCGATACCATGTCTAACTGCACCAGCTTGACCAGTAACACCTCCACCATAAACTGAACAAACAACATCATATTTTGTTAATGTATTTGTAACTGTTAATGGTTGTCTAACAATAACTTTTAAAGTATCTAAATCGAAATATTCTTCGATATCTTTTCCGTTTATTGTTATTTTTCCAGTTCCTTCAACTAATCTAACTCTAGCTACTGAACTTTTTCTTCTACCTGTACCTAAGTATGTTATTTTATTTGACTTAGCCATTATTGTTCCTCCTTAAATTAAAAATTCCAAATTTCTGGTTTTTGTGCTTGAAGATTATGTTCGCTTCCAGCAAATGTTCTTAATTTTGTTGCCATTTGTCTTCCTAAAGAAGTATGTGGTAACATTCCTTTAACAGCTAACATCATAGCTTTTTCTGGATTTTTTACCATCATTACAGCAGCTGGAGTTTCTTTCATTCCTCCAATATATCCTGAATGATGTCTGTAAATTTTTGAATTCATTTTATTTCCTGTTAATTTTGCGTCTTTGCAATTAATGATGATAACATTATCACCTGTATCAATATTTGGTGTGAAAGTTGGTTTATGTTTTCCTCTAAGTAATCTAGCAGCTTCAGTAGCAACTCTACCAAGTGGCTTGTCTGTAGCATCGATTATATACCATTTTCTTTCAACTTCTGATTTTTTTGCACTATATGTAACATTGTTCATGGTAGTACTAATCCTCCTATTTAAAATTTTAATTTTATTTATATGAAATTTAAATTTTAAACTACCGGGGAGAAGTTCAAATTTAAATCATATTTCAATATTCACTCAAATATTCTAATACAAAATGTGATTTTTGTCAATAAATTTTAGTAAAGTTATTGATATTTTTGGTTTTTATGTATATAATTTACAAGATTGAATTGATAGTTAGGAGGGCAAAATGACTGAAGAAAAAGCAAAAGTAAAAAAAGAAAGTTTTATGCAAGGCGTAATGACTATAATGTTCTCTCAAATTTTGATAAAAGTTTTGGGATTAATATATACATTATATTTAACAAATAGAGATGGTTTTGGTGACGCTGGAAATGCAATATATATTAGTGGATATCAAATATATGCATTATTACTTACAATTTCATCAATAGGTGTACCAAATGCAATATCTAAATTGGTTTCAGAAAGATTAGCATTAGGAGATAATAAAGGTGCTAATAGAATATTTAAAGTAGCATTAGCAACATTTGGAATAATTGGTGCAATTGGAACAATGTTATTATTTTTTGGAGCACATACAATTGCATATAATTGGATTCAAATTCCAGAGGCAGAACTAACATTAATTGCATTATCACCAGCAATATTTTTTGTATCAATATCATCTGTATTTAGAGGATATTTTAATGGTAGAAGAACATTAAAGATTACAGCAAGAGCACAAACATTAGAACAAATATTTAAAACAGTATTAACTATAGTAATAGTAGAAATTGTTGCATATGTAACATCAACTTCAACAGAAATGATGGCTGCAGGAGCAAATGTGGCAACAACAATAGCAACATTTTCAAGTTTTGCATATATGTTCATATATTATAAAACAAAAAGAAAAGAAATTGGAAATGAAATTGCACAAACAGTAAATTATAAATATGAAGATGTAAAAACAATTGTAAAGAAAATCTTAATGGTGTCAATTCCATTAACATTAAGTTCAATAATGACATCATTTAATAAAAACATAGATTCATTTACAGTAAAAAGAATATTAAACACATATCTATCATCAGATGTGGCAAAAAAATTATATGGAATATTAGGTGGAAAAGTTGATACAATAACAAATTTACCACTAGCAATAAATATTGCATTTTCAACAGCATTGGTACCAGCAATATCAGCTGCTAAAGCCAAAAATGATAATGAAACAGCAACCAAAAGAGTATCATTTTCATTAATGACATCAATGTTAATTGGACTTCCATGTGTAGTAGGATTAGTTGTATTTGCACAGCCAATTCTAAACTTATTATATCCAAAAGCTAATGAAGGAGCAGTATTATTACAACTTGTTGCGATTGGTGTAATATTCTCAATATTAAATCAAACAATAAGTGGAGCATTACAAGGATTTGGAAAAGTAATGGTACCAGCATTTGCATTAGGAGCTGGATGTGTAGTTAAATTAATTTTAAATTTAATTTTATTAAGAATACCAGCATTAAATGTATATGGTGCAGCAATTGCAACAATTGCATGTCATGCAACAGCATTTGCAATAGTATTTATAGTATTACAAAAATATATAAAATTAGATTTACCATTTAAGAAATTTGTTATTAAACCTGGAATTGCAGCTGGAATAATGGGAGTATGCTCATATACAATATATAATTTACTAAGTAATATATTTTTACATGGAAATAAAGCAACAATAATTTCAATAATATTTGCAGTTATAATATATTTAATGTCAGTAGTAGCATTAAAGATTTATAGCAAAGAAGATATAAAAATGCTTCCAAAAGGAGATAAAATCTTAAATATTTTAACAAAAATGAAAATTTATTAAAAAAAAAGAGGGATTTTATAATATTTTGGAGAATAAATAAACAGAAAAGTACAGATATTGCTTAAATACTGCAATATAAGTACATATTATTATTACAAAAATATATAGGAGGTAATTCACAATGAACAAAGCTGAATTAGTAGCAGCAATGTCTGCAAAAACAGGAGAATCAAAAAAAGTAACAGAAGAAACATTAAACGCATTCGTTGAAGTTGTTTCTGATGCATTAAAAGGAGGAGACAAAATTCAATTAGTTGGATTTGGATCATTCGAAGTTAGAAAAAGAGCTGCAAGAAAAGGTAGAAATCCTCAAACTAAAGAAGAGATAAAAATACCTGCATCAAAAGCTCCAGTATTCAAAGCTGGTAAAGCATTAAAAGAAACAGTAAATAAATAATTATATAATATAAATGACTAGAATATTTTTCTAGTCGTTTTTTTTGTGTTTCCTATTGATTTTATTAATGATTATTGATATATTATATATCAGTAATACAAATGATTGGAAAGGAATCTAATAAGGTTACATGGAGAAAAAGATATTAAAAAAAATAAAAAAGAATAGAGGAGTAACAGGAATTGATGCAAGTATAGCAGTAACGATATTAATGATATTTGTACCATTAATAACTACTATAATCTCAAACACAATAAATGTAAAGGAAAAAATAAACAGAAAAGTTATTGCTACAAATCTAGCCATTCAAGCAATTGAAAGTGTAAAACAAATATCAGCATTGGATGAAGGGGTAATTTCAAATCAAGTTGTTTTTGATGGAAAAAAAGGAGGACATTATGTATATGGTTCTGAAAATTTTCCTAAAGGATATACTGTTGAAGTTGAAGTAAAAAAAGGTAGTTCATTAGACAAAAATGTAACAGTAACAGTAACATATCAAAATAATATTGGTGATGAAGAATTAGTATTCACAACAAAGATTACTAAATAATAATATTTATTTTAGAAAGGCAAAAATATGGAAGAAAATAATTTTGAAAAATCAATGGAAAATTTAGAAAATATAGTAACAGAATTAGAAAAAGGCGAATTAAACTTAGATGAATCTGTAAAAAAATTTGAAGAAGGAATGAAAATTGCAAAACAATGTAATAATATTTTGGAAAATGCAGAAAAGAAAATAACAATTTTGTTAGAAAAAAATGGTGATTTTGAAGAAAAGCCTTTTGATACAAATAATGAATAAAAGGGAGAAAAAGCATAATGAACAATTTTCAAAAAATGATTACAAATAGATATTTATATATACCATTAATATTATGGTTTTGTATACAAACATTTAAAGTAATATATGAATTAATAAAAACAAAAAAATTTAACTTTAAAAGAATTGTAGGAGCTGGTGGAATGCCAAGTTCACATTCTGCGATAGCAATGTGTATTGCAACAATGATAGGAAAAGCAGAAGGATTTGATTCTAATATATTTGCACTTGCACTAATTTTTGCTTTAGTTGTTATGTATGATGCTGCTGGTGTAAGAAGAGCAGCAGGAAAACAAGCAAAATTATTAAATAGAATAATTGAAACACCAGGTCTTACTAATGTTCAAGTCCAAGAAAAACTTGTGGAAGTACTAGGACACACACCAATCCAAGTATTTGTAGGAGCTTTTCTTGGAATTATTGTTGGCTTATTTGCATAATATTAATGAGAAAGGATGAGAGAAAATGACAGATATAGAAATTGCAAAACAAGTAAATCTTGAAAATATATTAGACATAGCCAAAAAAACAAATATAGATGAAAATGATGTAGAATTGTATGGAAAATACAAGGCAAAAATATCAAATTTCGAAAAATATAATAAAAATTCAAAAGGAAAATTAGTATTAGTAACTGCAATGAGTCCAACACCTTTAGGTGAAGGAAAAACAACAATATCAATAGCAATTGCAGATGGATTAAGAAAAATTGGAAAGAAATCAATATTAGCATTAAGAGAACCATCATTAGGACCAGTTTTCGGAATGAAAGGTGGGGCAACAGGTGGAGGACACGCACAAGTAGCTCCAATGGAAGATATAAACTTGCATTTTACAGGAGATATACATGCAATAACATCTGCAAACAATTTATTGTCAGCAATGATAGATAATCATATATATTATGGGAATAAATTACAAATAGAAAAAGTAGTATGGAAAAGATGTGTAGACTTAAATGATAGGCAATTAAGAAAAATACAGACAGGACTATCTGGAGAAAGTAAAATAGTTCCAAGAGAAGATGGATTTGATATATCAGTTGCTTCAGAAATAATGGCAATAGTATGCTTATCTGAAAATATAGAAGAATTAAAGCAAAGACTTGGAAATATAATAATAGGATATAATAAAAAAGAAGAGCCAATATTTTCTAAAGATTTAAAAGCAGAAGGTGCAATGGCAGTATTATTGAAAGATGCAATAAAACCAAATCTAGTACAAACATTAGAACATACACCTGCAATTATACATGGAGGTCCATTTGCTAATATCGCACATGGATGTAATTCTGTAATAGCAACAAAATTAGGAATGGAACTTGCAGAATATACAGTAACAGAAGCAGGATTTGGAGCTGACTTAGGTGCTGAAAAATTTATTGATATAAAATGTAGAAAAGCACAAATAAAACCAGATGTTGTAATATGTGTTGCTACAATAAAAGCATTAAAATATCATGGAGGAGTTCCAAAAGAAAAAATTTTAAATGAAAATATTGAAGCATTAAAAAAAGGAATGAAAAATTTATATAAACATATTGATAACTTAAAAAATATTTTTGGACAAAATGTAATAGTAGCAATAAATAAATTTAATACAGACACAGTTGTTGAACTAGATTATCTAAAAGAAGAATTAAGCAAAAGAAATATTAAAGTAAGTATTGTAGAAAGTTGGGCTAAAGGTGGAAATGGAGCAATAGATATTGCACAAAAGATAGTTAATATGCCAGAAAGTCAAACAATTAAATATTGTTATGACTTAAATGATTCTATAGTTGATAAAGTAAGAAAAGTAGCACAAAATGTTTATGGTGCAGAAAATGTAATATTTAGTGATGAAACAATGAAAAAAGTTGAAAAAATAGAAAAATTAGGATATGAAAATTTACCAATTTGTATAGCTAAAACACAATATTCATTTTCAGATAATGCAAAAAATATAGAATGTGCTGAAAAATTTAATATAAATATTAATGATGTAGAATTAAAAGCAGGAGCAGGTTTTATTGTTATATATACAGGAAAAATAATGACAATGCCAGGATTACCACAAACTCCTGCAGCAGAAAATATAGATATTTCAAATGATGGAGAAATAAGTGGAATTTTTTAGAGGGATATAGAGATGAATAAAGAATTAGAATGTTGTACAATATGTCCACACAATTGTAAAATTAATAGAACCAAAAATCCAGGAAGATGTAAATCAACAGATAAAATAAAAATAGCATTATATTCAATTCATAATTTTGAAGAACCATGTATAAGTGGAAAAAAAGGATCTGGAACAATCTTTTTCTCAAATTGTAATATGAATTGTGTATTTTGCCAGAATTATGAAATAAGTCAGCTTGGAAGAGGAAAAGAAATAACAATAGAAGAACTTGCGAATGTAATGATAAAACAACAAGAAAGAAATGTCCAAAATATTAATTTAGTAACTCCAACATCATATGCACTACATATAGTAGAAGCAATAAAAATTGCAAGAAAAAAAGGTTTGGAAATTCCAATAGTATATAATACAAATGGTTATGAGAGTGTAGAAACACTAAAATTACTTGAAGGATATGTAGACATATATTTACCAGATTTAAAATATTATTATGATGATTTAGCAAAAAAATATTCAAAAGTAGATAATTATTTTGAAATTGCAACAAAAGCAATTCAAGAAATGTATAGACAAGTGGGGACACCAGTACTTGATGAGAATGGAGTTATGAAAAAAGGATTAATGATAAGACATCTAATATTACCAAATGAAGTACAAAATAGTAAAAAAGTTTTGAAATGGATTAAAGAAAATATAGATTCAAATGTATATGTAAGTATAATGGCACAATATTTTCCAACATATAAGGCTAAAGAAATACCAGAAATTGCAAGAAAAATAACAAAAGAAGAATATGAAAAAGTAGAAAATTATTTATATGAATTAGATTTAGAAAATGGATATATACAAGAATTAGGAGAACATGAAGAAGAATATGTTCCAACATGGGAATATTAATAAATGTTCTAACAAAAATGATGGAGGAGAAAAATAATGTTAAGTATAATAGTAGCAAAAGCTAAAAATAATGTAATAGGAAAAAATGATGAATTAATAATGAAATTACCAGCAGAATCAAAAAAATTTAGAGAATTAACAGAAGGAAAAAATGTTATAATGGGAAGAAAAACATATGACATATTAGGAAAATATTTAAGAGAGAGAAATGTAATTGTATTTTCAAATAATCCTGATTTTAGAGTAAGTACACCAAATGCAAAAGTTGTACATTCAATGCTTGAAATACAACAATATATAGAAGACAGAAATGAAAATTATGTAATAGGTGGAGCTATGATATATAGATTACTTATGCAATATGTAACAAAATTATATGTAACAGAAGTAGACAAAGATTTCGATGGTGATGCAGTATTCCCAAGAATTAATGAAGAAGTTTGGAAAGAAGTTTCAAGAGAGGAAAATCAAAAAGATGAAGATAATGATTTAACATATGATTTTATAACATATGTTAAAAGATAGTAAAATGTAGAAAAAATTTGTAAAAAATATAGACAAAAACAAAAATTATGTATAAAATATAAAAAGTATAATTGAAACAGAAGAAAACTGAACTTAAGAAAGGGGTAAAATCAATGAAAATATTGATGCTTACATGGGAATATCCACCAAGAGTAGTTGGCGGAATATCAAGAGTAGTATATGACCTATCACACAGATTAATAAAAGATGGTCATGAAGTAACTGTAGTAACATATAGAGATGGGGAAGTTCCATATTATGAGGATGATAAAGGAGTAAAAGTTTATAGAGTAGATAATTATATGATACAACCAAACAACTTTATAGACTGGATATTACAACTTAACTTTAATATGGTAGAAAGAGCAAGTCAAATAATTGCAGAACAAGGAAAATTTGATGTAATACATGCACATGATTGGTTAGTTGCCAATGCTGCAAAAACATTAAAACACTCATTTGATATCCCAATAGTAGCAACAATACATGCAACAGAGGCAGGAAGAAATAGTGGAATAAGAGAACCAAATCAAAAATACATAAATGATACAGAATGGATGCTTACATATGAAGCAAATGAAGTAATAGTAAACAGTAATTATATGAAGAGTGAAGTACAAAGACTATTTGGATTACCATTTGAAAAAATAAATGTTGTTCCAAATGGTGTTAACTTAAATAAATTCACAGGAATGGACAGAGATTATTCGTTTAGAAGAAAATATGCAATGGATAATGAAAAAATAATATTATTCATGGGAAGATTAGTATATGAAAAAGGTGTACAAAATTTAATTGCAGCAATGCCAAAAGTATTAGCTTCATATCATGATGCTAAATTAGTAATAGCTGGAAAAGGTGGAATGTTAGACGAATTAAAGGCACAAGCTGATTATTTAGGAATTTCAAATAAAGTATATTTTGCAGGATATATGAATGGAAAAGATGTAGAAAGAATGTATAAAGCAGCAGATATCTCAGTATTTCCAAGTACATATGAACCATTTGGAATTGTAGCACTTGAAGGAATGTTAGCAGAAAGACCAATAGTAGTATCAGATGCTGGAGGATTAGGAGAAATTGTAGAACATAGAGTAACAGGAATGAAAAGCTATTGTGGAAATCCAAATTCAATTGCAGATTCAATACTAGAACTATTATTTAATCCAGAATTATGTGATAATATTGTAAAAAATGCAAAAATAAAAGTAAAAGAAAATTATAATTGGCAAAAAATAGCACAAGACACACACTTTACATATCAAAAAGCAATATGTGAGACAATGGCAGAAAGACAAAAAAAGCAAATAGCACAAGAAAAAGCAAGAATCGAAAAGAAAAATTCAGCAGTAGAGAAAGAAACGAACAATATATTACCATTTAAAAAAAGACAAATATTTGCATAAAATATCATAAAAAATAGCAAGGATAACTTGCTATTTTTATTTTTTTATTATAGAATATAACCATGTTTATAGGTAGCAAAATAAACCTAAATAAATTTACATAAGGCAAGGAATAATATGGGAAACATAGTATTATTAGATGATTTAACAATAAATAAAATAGCTGCTGGAGAAGTAATAGAAAGACCAGCATCAGCAATAAAAGAAATGGTAGAAAATTCAATAGATGCAGGAGCAACAAATATAACAGTAGAAATAAAAAATGGTGGAATATCATATATACGTATAACAGACAATGGAAAAGGAATTGCAGAAGATGATTTAGAAATAGCATTTGAAAGACATGCAACAAGTAAAATAAGATCAGCAGAAGATTTAAGCACAGTAAAATCTATGGGGTTCCGTGGAGAAGCATTGGCAAGTATTGCTGCAATTTCAAGGGTAGAATTAGTTTCAAAAACAGCCACACAAGCAAATGGTCAAAAAATAGTTGTAGAAGGTGGAAATATAATAGAAAAATCTGAAACAGGAGCATGTGTTGGAACAACAATAACTGTAACAAATCTATTCTATAATACACCAGTAAGATATAAATTTCTAAGAAAAGACTTTACAGAAGCAGGATATATAGAAGATGCAATATCAAGAATAGCATTAGCACATCCTGAAATAGCTTTAAAACTAATAAATACAGGAAGAACAGTAATACAAACAAATGGAAATGGAGATATAAAAACAGTAATATATAGTTTATATGGAAAAACAGTTGCAAATTCTATAATTGACGTAGATTATGAATTAGAAGATATACATATATATGGAGTTATAGGAAAACCAGAAATAGCAAGATCAAATAGAGCAAATCAAATATTTTTTGTAAACAAAAGATATGTAAAAGATAAGGTATTATCATCAGCAACAGAAAGAGCATATAAAGATTACATACCATCTGGAAAATTTGCATTTGCAGTATTAAATATAGATATGAATCCAAGAAAAGTTGATGTAAATGTTCATCCAGCAAAATTAGAAGTAAGATTCGAAAATGAAAATACAATATTTAAAGCAGTATATAATTCAATAAAAGAAAAACTATTGTCTGATGAAAACAATAATGTAGAAGAAAAAAATGAATTTCAACCAAAAAAAGAAACTATTGTAGAACAAATATACAATCAAAGAAAACTTCAAGAAATGGGATTGATTGAAGAAAAAGCAAAAGGAAATGTTAGTACACAAATAGTAAAAGAAGAAGTTCCAAAAGAAGAAGTGAAAGTAGAAAAAACACAAATAAAACAAAATGAAATTATTGAAAATTCTAAATTTATTGGAAATGAAGTATATGATAAAAATCAAGAAGTATTAAGAAAATTGCAAGAACTAAAACAAAAAGTATTAAATGAAACTTATGGAAGTAAAGATAATGTAACAAATTTAGAAACAGAAAAAGATGTAGAAGAAGTTGAAAAAATAGATGATGAAGATTCTCTAAAAAAAGTTAAGGAAAAAGAAGAAATTAAATATGATATTCCAGTACAAAAAATATCAGAACCACAAGTAAGTGAAAGCTTAAATGAAGAAAAATATACTTATGAACCAATAAAAGAAGATAAACAACAAACAGAACAAATTCAATATAAGCTTCCACAAAAAGAGGAACAAACAATACAACCAGTGCAAAATGAAAATATACAAGAGGAAAAAATAGAAAAAGAAAATGTAGAAGAAAAGAAAACAAGATTTTCACCAGAATTTGAAGAAATGTACATGAAAATGTTTGGAACAAAACCATTAGAAGAACAAAACAAAATAGAAAAAGAAGAAAACAATATTGATGATATAACAACACCAGTTGAAAATATATCAATATTTGATAAATTTCCAGAAAACCAAAAAGTAAATTACAAATTTATAGGAATTGCATTTGAAAATTACTCTATATTAGAAATAAACCAAGATATGTACATATTGAATCAAAGAAAAGCAAAAGAAAGAATCTTATATGAAGTATTAAAAAATAATTATTATAATGAAAAACAAAACTCTTCGCAATTATTATTATTGCCAGATGTTATAACATTGTCAAAAAAAGATATGGAAATAGCAAAAGACAATATAGAGATGTTAAATAAAGCAGGATTTATATTTGAACCATTTGGAGAAGACACTATAAAATTAACAGAGGTTCCAGAAATATGTGTTGAAATGGAAACAAAAGAATTATTTATAGAAATCTTACAAGAAATAAATTCTGTTGCCAGAACAGAAAGAAAAGAAATAGAAGAAAAATTTTTACAAACAGTTGCAAAAAAAGTTGTTGAAAATGAAAAAATGGATAATACAAGAGAAGAAACTCAAAACATAATAGAAAAATTATTATCATTAGCAGATCCATTTGATAATTCAAAAGGAAACCCAATAGCGATAAAAATGTCTAAATATGATATTGAGAGAAAATTTTCACGAAAATAAGAAAGGTCAATATATGAATGCATTAATTAGTGTAATATCAATAATACTTTTTATAGTATTAGGTATAATTATTTATAATGGATTAAATGGAATGGATTTAAAAAAGAAAATTATAATATTTATTTTTGAAATAATTGTATGTTTGATATTTACAATGATTTTATTTAATATTTCTTCATTAGGAATTGAATATCCAAATAGTCAAAGCAGAGAAATTGCATTGAAAATATTAGTAACAATATTTACACCTATGAATGGGATAATTTTATTACCTAATATTACAAGATTAATAAATGAAAGTCAAAATGGAGAAATTGATAAAGAAGAATGTGCACGAAAATTAAAAAAGACTTTAATTATATTTATATTATTAGTTATAATGGAATTTGTATATTTAAGAAATACTCAGATAGGGATTTTAAATAATTATAATATGCAAAATTAATTGCAGAATGGAGAAAAAATGGATAAGCCAAAAGTAATTGTAATATGTGGACCAACAGCATCTGGAAAAACAGCATTATCAATAGAATTAGCAAAAAAAATAGATGGAGAAATAATTTCTTGTGATTCTATGCAAATATATAAAGATATGAATATAGGAACAGCAAAAGTTACAAAAAGTGAAATGCAAGGAATAAAACATTATTTGGTGGATTTTGTATCACCAGATACAAGATATAGTGTAGCAGATTACAAAACTGATGCCGAAAAAGCAATAGAAAATATTATTAGTAAAGGAAAAATACCAATAATTGTAGGTGGAACAGGATTATATGTAGATTCATTAATATATGGCATAGAATATCCTGAAATAAAATTTGATGAAGAATATAGGAAAAAATTAGAAAAAGAAGCAGAAGAAGGCTTAGAAAATTTATATAATAAAGCAAAAGAAATTGATGAACAAGCAATGCAAAAAATCAGTATAAATGATAGAAAAAGAATAATTAGAGTATTAGAAATATATCATGCTACTGGAAAAAACAAAACAGAGCAAGAAAAAGAATCAAGAAAAAAAGAAGTAAAATATGATTATAAAATATTTGCAATTAATATAGATAGAGAAAAATTATATGAAAGAATTAATATAAGAGTTGATAAAATGATAGAAAATGGTTTAATAGAAGAAGTAGAAAATTTGCAAAGAAAATATAACCATTTTCCAACAGCAATGCAAGGACTGGGATATAAAGAAGTTGTTCAATATTTTCAAAAAGAACTTACAAAAGAAGAAATGATAGAAAAAATAAAACAAGAAAGTAGAAGATATGCCAAAAGACAATTAACATGGTTTAGAAAAAACAAACAAACTATTTGGATAGATGGACTTGCAAATTTGGAAGATAATATTAACATTATAGAAAAAGAATTAAACAAATGATATCTAAAATGATGGGAGATGATGGAAACGAAAAAACTTAAGAAAATATTAGCAATAATATTTTGTATATGTTTAGCAATATATTTCGCATATGCAGTAATATTATTAATAATACATCCAACAGAAATATATGTAATAACTAAAGGAGAGATAAAAGAAGAAGAAGAAACTGTTGGTTATATTATTAGAAATGAAACAGTAATAAAAGATGAAGACAATTTGAATGGAATATATGCTATTACAACAGAAGGACAAAAGGTAGCGAAAGATGAGGTTGTTTTTAGATATTATAAAGAAAGTGAAAAAGAGACAACAGAAAATATAAAGAAAATAGATTATGAAATTCAAGAAGAATTAGAAAAAGATAAAACATCTCCATCATCAGCAGATATAAAAGTTATAGAAAACCAAATTGAAGAAAAATTAATAGAATTAAATAAATTAACAAATTATCAAGAAATCAAAGAGTACAAAGACAATATAGATGAGCTAATTTCAAAAAAAATAAAATATATAGGAGAAAATACATCTGATAAAAATATCAAGCAATTGATAAAAGAAAGAGAAGAATATGAAAAAAAGTTAACAAATGGAGCTTTATATAAAAAATCACCAGCAAGTGGTACAGTATCATATAGAGTAGATGGATTAGAGGAAAAATTAACTCCAGAAAATCTAGGGGAAATTACAGATACATTTCTTGAAGGATTAGATTTGAAAACAGGGCAAATAATATCATCAAGTAGTGATTGTGGAAAAATAATAGATAACTTTAAATACTATATAGCTATTACAACAAATAGTGAACTTGGAAATAATGCAAAAGTGGGAGATAGTGTAACTTTAAGGTTATCAGGAACAGAAGAAGAAAAAGCAGATATAGTTCAAATAAATGAAGGAAGTGGAAAAAAAACTATAATCTTTGAAGTGGATAGAATGAGTACAACGGTCATTAATCATAGGAAAATTGCAGTAGATATAATATGGTGGGAAAAAGCAGGATTTAAGGTACCAAATCAGGCAATATATTCTGAAACTATTAATAATAATGAAATAAATTATGTCATAAAAAATAAATCTGGTATAGAAAGTAAAAGTTATGTAAAAATACAAAAACAAAATGAAAATTTTTCAATAATTTCGTCATATGAAACAAAAGAATTACAAGAACTTGGAGTAAGTGAAGAAGATATTAAAAATTATAAAAAAATAGTTAATTATGATGAAATAGTATTAAAAAAACAAAAATAAAAATGTTACAGAAATGTTACAAAAATATTAAATTTTTGTAACACTAAGATAAACTATTGACAAAAGAATGAAAAAGTTGGATACTATATGCAGGTTAAAAAAGTCAGAAGGTATTTTGACAAATAAAAACGGAAGTGTAAAAATATTAGGAGGTTTTAAGATGGCAGGAGCTATAATGGACAAAATCTGGGGTGTTATTGGTATGAACAATAATAATCAATCAGAAGCGGAAGACATTGAAGATGAAGATTATGATGTAGATACATATGATAATAATTATGAAGATGAAGAAGAAGACAAAAAGTTTTTTGGAAGAAAGAGTAAAGTTGTACCTATGACACAACAATCACAAGCAATAAAGATGGTAATTTCACAACCAACTACTTTCGAACAATCTGAAGAAATATGCAGTTTATTAAAAGAGAAAAAGTCTGTAATAGTAAATTTAGAATATGTTAGTAAAGAAGTTGCAAGAAGAATTGTTGACTTTATTAGTGGTGGAGTATATGCACTAGATGGACATATACAAAAGATATCAAATTCAATATTCTTAATTGCACCAATGAATTATGAGATCACAAATGAAATGGCAAGAGAAGAAATAAAAAATAAATTATCTGTTTCTTGGTTAAAAAACAACAATATAAATTAAATTCAAAGAAATGGAGGATTCTAATATGATTACACCATTAGATATAGAAAATAAAAAATTCAGCAAACAAATGATGAATGGATATAATGTAGAAGATGTTGATGATTTTCTAGACGAATTAGTTGTTGATTATGAGAAAAATTATAAAGAATTAGCAGAAGCAAATGATAAAATAGAAAAATTAACAAAAGATTTAGAACAATATAAAAACTTAGAGAAAACATTACAAAATACACTAGTAATGGCTCAAACAACAGCAGAAGAAGTAAAAATAGCAGCAAAACAACAAGCTGATCAACTAATAGCAGAAGCTAGAAACAAGGCTAGTGAAATTCAACAAGAAGAAAATGAAGCATCTCTAAAAAAATTAGATGAAATTGAGAAACAAATTGCTATTAAAGAGAGAAGATTTGAAGATGTAAAAAAACAATTTGATGTATATAAAGCAAAAATGGAATCATTATTAATTTCTCAAGAAGAATTAATTAAAGAGATAAATCAAGATGAAGAAGAATAAATAGCAAGACTTTTCTTGCTATTTTTTTTGAAATATAATTATGAAAGGAAAAAATATGAGAAATAGAAAAGAAAATGGTATAACATTAATTGCATTAACAGTTACAATTGTTGTAATGTTGATAATAGCAGGAGTTTCTTTATCATCATTAGATGGGCAAGACAGTTCAATTGGACAAGCTAAAGATGTAAAAACTGCAACAGAATATAAAGAAGCAAAAGATTCTGTAAGAATGGCAATTCAAGAAGCATTACTTGCAAGTGATAAAGGAATGTTAGAAAGAGATATATTTGAAAAATATTTGGATAAACATATTAATGGTGCATATGAAATTACAAATTTTTCTCAATATGATGATAGTGGAAGAGGTCAATATACTGTAGTTGTTTATAAAGATCAAGAAAAGAAAAAGAAAATAGATACATTTGGTATTGATACATCAGGAAACTTTACAAACTAATCATTTTAATACTTTTGTAATATTTGAAAAAATGTTACAAAAGTATTAAATGTATGTTACAATTTTATTAAGACTATTGACATTATACAAAAAAAGGATAAAATAGTAATATATGAATGAAAGGTAACATTATAAATATGAGAATAATAAGTGGAAAAGCAAGAGGAACAAAATTATATACATTAGCTGGAACTGCAACAAGACCAACATTAGACAGAGTAAAAGAATCACTATTTAATATAATACAAAATGATATTGAGGATTCCACTGTGTTAGATTTATTTTCAGGAAGTGGAGCAATAGGTTTAGAATTTTTAAGTAGAGGAGCTAAAAGAGCTGTTTTATGTGATAGTTCAAAAGATGCTATAAAGATTATAAAACAAAATGTACAAAAAACTCATTTTGAAGAAAAAGTAGAAGTATATAATATGGAATTTACCAAATTAGTTGAAAGATTACAAAATCAAAAATTTGATATTATATATATAGATCCACCATATGCTACAGACTTCATAAAAATATCACTTGAAAAAATTATTGAATATGAATTGGTTAATGAAAATACTAAAATTATAGTTGAAACAGATGATGAAACGAGAATATTAAATCAAATAGAAAAAATGGATGTTGAAATTACTGATAAAAGAAAATATGGAAGAGCAACAATAATATTCTTAAAATATAGAAAAACACAAATACCTAGAAAGGGGTAAAAAATGGAAATATTCACATTATTAGAAACTTTAGAAGATATATTAGAAAATAGTAAGGGACTACCTTTTACCAATAAAACAATGGTTGACAAAGAAGAATTATTAGAAATAATAAAAGAAATAAGAATAAAATTGCCAGACGAATTAAAACAAGCTAAATGGGTAAAAGAAGAAAGACAAAGAATATTAGCAGAAGCTCAAAAAGAAGCTGATGGAATTGTTAAAGAAGCTGAAAATAGAATAATATCAATGATTGATGAACATGAAATTACAAGAAAAGCATATGAACAAAAAGCAGAAATAATAGAAACAGCAAATGAGATGTCAAGAGAAATTTCACAAGGAACGAAAGAATATGCAAATAATTTATTAAATTCAACAGAAAAAGTATTAACAGATTCATTGGCAAAATTAGAAAAAGATATAAGTGAAGCAGCAAATATAATGCAAATGTCATTAGAAGGAACAATAAAAACAATTCAAGATAGCAAAAAAGAATTGCAATAATCTAAAAAGGATAGGTTTTATAAACCCGTCCCCATAGTATAAATATTAGGATCAAAAAAGAATGGGGACACCCTTATGTTTATTCACATAAGGTGTGTCCTCATCAAAGTTTAAAGGAAAGTAAAATACTGGAAGGGGTAGAGAAATGGCAAAAAGAAAAAGTAGTAAAAAGAAGAAACAACAGAAAAAACAAGACATATCACTAATAGTAGTAATTATTTTAAGTGTATTATTAACAGTATTAATATATGCACAATCAGGAGCAATTGGAATTGCCTTAAGTGATTTCTTTGGAGGAATGATAGGAATATTAAAATATATATTACCATTAGGAGCATTTGCTGTTGCAATAAAAATGGCATGTATAGATGATGATGGATATATATCATCAAAAATAGGTCAATATGTATTATTGTTAATATTTATTGCTGTAATATTAAGTGTATATCAAATATATAATGGTGAAATAAATATAGAACAAAATATATCAGAAATAGTAAAAGATGCATATCAATTAGGAGAAAACAATATTGGAGGAGGAGCATTAGGAACAATTGCAGCAGTTCCATTATTTAGATTATTTGGAAAAATAGGAACAATTATAGTAAGTATAGGGGCAGCAGTAATTTTATTTGCAACAACATTTGGAATTGATGTTGCTGAAATAATAAGATCAATAATTCAATCAGGAGTAGAGAATAGTAAAACAAAGCATGAATTAAAGATGGAAGAAAAAGAAGCTAGACATCAAGAAAAATTAGAGAAAATGGCAATGATGAAAGAACAAGGTACAACAGAAAAATTAAGCAAAAAAGAAATGAAAGCAAAATTAAGAGAAGAAAATAGAAAAGCATATTTAGAAAATACAGAAGAAGATAGTGAAGGACAAATAAAAATTAATCTTAATGGAAGAGCAATAGAAGAAATAGACGAAAATGGACGTACAAAATTCAGACATGGAAAAGATGATTTAATACCATTAACAAAAGAAAAGAAAAAAGGAAAATCAAGTATTGCAAATGTAGCAAGTACAATTGTAGAAAAAGAAAATATAGATCCAGACTATATTGAAAATGATTTATTTAAAAAAGAGGAAGAGCAAAAAGAAGATAAAACAAAACAAGTTTTACAGCTTGAACATGCAATGATAGTAGAAGATGAAAATTATCAATATCCTCCAATAGAAATATTAAGTAAAGGTGAAAAAAAGACTATAAAAGGTGGGGCAAAAGCATTAACAGATGTTGCAACAAGATTACAAAAAACATTATATAGTTTTGGAGTTCAAGCAAAAGTAGAAAATGTAACAGTAGGACCAGCAATAACAAGATATGAATTAAAACCAGCTGAAGGTGTAAGAGTTAGTAAAATTGCAAATCTAGCAGATGATATTGCATTAAACTTAGCAGCTGAAACAATTAGAATAGAAGCACCAATTCCTGGAAAACAAGCAGTAGGAATAGAAGTACCAAATCAAGAAAAAGAAATGGTACATTTAAGAGATGTATTAGAATCAGACGAATTTGCTGAAAGCAAATCAAAAATGAGTGTAGCATTAGGAAAAGATGTTGCAGGAAAAGTAGCAATTGCAGATATGGCAAAAATGCCACACACATTAATTGCAGGTTCAACAGGTTCAGGAAAGAGTGTTTGTATAAATACAATAATAACAAGTATAATATATAAAGCAAAACCAAGTGAAGTAAAACTTGTAATGGTAGACCCAAAAGTAGTCGAATTATCAGTATATAATGGAATCCCACATTTATTAATACCAGTAGTAACAGATCCTAAAAAAGCAGCTGGTGCATTAGCATGGGCTGTACAAGAGATGGATAATAGATATAATTTATTTGCACAAAAAGGTGTAAGAGATTTAAAAGGATATAATGCATTAATAGAAAAAGAAGAAGGTGTTGGAAAATTACCACAAATATTAATTATAATAGATGAGTTAGCAGATTTAATGATGGTTGCAGCAAAAGAAGTAGAAGACTCAATTTGTCGTTTAGCACAAAAAGCAAGAGCAGCAGGAATGCACTTAATAATAGCAACACAAAGACCATCTGTTGATGTAATCACAGGTATAATAAAAGCAAACATACCTTCAAGAATTGCTTTTGCAGTATCTTCACAAGTAGATTCAAGAACAATATTAGATCAAGTAGGAGCAGAAAAATTATTAGGAAAAGGTGATATGTTATATTATCCAACAGGAGCAGCAAAACCAACAAGAATTCAAGGAGCATTTGTATCTGATGAAGAAGTAGAAAAAATTGTATCATTTGTAAAAACAAATGGTGAAGCAACATATAATGAAGATATATTAGACTCAATAGAAAAAAGTGGAAAAACAGATAAAGAAATTCAAGATACAAACTCAAAAGATCCAGATGATAATACAGATGAACATTTAATGGAAGCAATTGATTTAGTTGTAGAAACAGGTCAAGCCTCAACATCATTCATTCAAAGAAAATTTAATGTAGGATATGCAAGAGCTGGAAGAATAATAGATCAAATGGAAGAAAGAGGAATTATTTCAGGATATCAAGGAAGCAAACCACGTCAAGTATTAATGTCAAAAGAAAGATGGGAAGAATTAAAAATGGGAACATCACCTGAAGATAATCAAGAATAGATACAAAAGAAAGGAGGAGAAGATATGTTAGAAAAATTTATAAAAAAAGACCGTAATGAAATCTTAGAAAATGTATTAGCTCAAAAAGATGTAGATGAAAGAACTAAAAATCTTCTCCAAGGAATTTTGTACAAAATAGATGTATCATATAAAGATTATCAAAATGCTAAAGTAATTCAAAGAAATAAAAAAGAATATGTAGATGAAATTAATAAAAATATAAAAAGAAAATGTAATAAAATTGTAACAGTAAGCTTTAATGAAAAGATCGAAGAAGAAAAAATAAAAAAGAGCTTAGAAAAAAATAAATTTTATATTGATGAAAATCAGATAATAACATATCCAATTGAAGAAAAAATATTATATGCAATAGAAAAAAGTATAAATAATAATAAAATAGTAAATAGCAAATATGAAATTATTTCAGAACCATTATCAAAGCTAATAATGACAGGAAAGAGTTTAGATAGAGTAGAAGTATTAAGAGATTTTAATGGTTGGTCATGGACAACAATAAAAACAGAAATAGAAAGTATAAGTTCAAATCTTGTATATCAAATACTCCAAATATTACTTGGAGAAGAATTTATGGATAATTGGAGTTTTGATACAGATGGAATAATAGATTATTATAGTATGTTTAAAGAACAAATTTCAAATAAATATGGAATTGAAAATGCAAAAAAATTATATGAAATAATTGAAAAAATTGCTATAATGAATGAAATTGAACAAGACATAGACTTTAAATCAGAAAAGATACAACAATTAAATGAAATTGATAATGATATAAAAAAGAGAACTAATGTTGAACAATATATTACTGAATTGACAGAAGAAAAAAAGAAAGCAGAAAAAGAAATAGCAGTAATTCAAAAAATATTAAGTTCAGAAAAAGAATTAAAAAATCAATATCAAAAAGTCAATGAAGGAGTTCCAATAGAAAAAAAGGTTTTTAGTGTAAGAGTATTAAGGCAACAATTAAATGCAAAAAAACAAGAAAATTTAAAAAATATTGAAGATATAAATTTTAAATTATTGCCATATAATTATGTAGAAAGCAAGGAAAAAATAACTCAAAAGAAAAATTTGTTAGAAACAATATATTATACAGAAGAAGAACAAAAAGAAGTTTATTTAAAATTTGTAATTACTTTTTTGGAATGTTTTAAACAAGAAATAAAAAATGCCAACAAAGACACATTATTAAATTTAATATATAAATTTAGATATTATATGTTAATACCATTTAATACTCAAGATTCAATAAAAGATATTTCAGAATTAAAAGAAGAAATAACAGAAATTGAAAAAGAACTAATAAAAATAGGAAAAAAAGAAAAAATAGTATCAAAAGAAGTACCATTCGAAGTATGGACACACATATTTGAAACAAGGATAATTGATTTAAAAGAATTATATTATAAAATTTTTGCAGAATATGATAAAAAATATTTTCAATTATTTGATGAAAATATTTCAGAAGAAAAATTTATAATAAACAATATTGAAAAGAATAAGATAAATAAGAAGATTAAAATCTTTAATTAAAAAACGGAGGATTAATAGATGAAAATAACTTTTTTAGGAGCTACAAAAATAGTAACAGGTTCAAACTTTTTAGTTGAAGCTGCTGGAAAAAAGTTTTTAGTTGATTGTGGATTATATCAAGGAAAGGCAGAATTAGAGGAACAAAATTATAGAGAATTTGATTACAATCCTGCAGAAATAGATTTTATGTTATTAACACATGCACATATAGATCATTCAGGAAGAATTCCAAAACTATATAATGATGGATTTAAAGGTCCAATATATGCACATAAAGCAACATGTGACTTATGTCAAATAATGTTACCAGATAGTGGACACATTCAAGAAATGGAAGCAGAATGGAAAAATAAAAAAAGAATAAGAAAAGGTCAACAAACAAGAGGACCACTTTATACAGCAGAAGATGCATTAAAATGCATGGAAATATTTGTACCTGTAAAATATGACGAAATAATACAAGTATCTGAAAATATATATGTTAGATTTAATGATGCTGGACATATGTTAGGCTCAAGTACAATAGAAATATGGGCAAAAGAAGATGGAAAAGAAACAAAAGCAGTCTTTTCAGGAGATCTAGGAAATAATGATATTCCACTTTTATCAGAGCCAACAATGATAGATAATTGTGATTATTTAGTCATGGAATCAACATATGGAAGTAGATTACATATAAGAAATGATCAAAAAGCAGAATTATTCTTAAAAATAGTCTCTGAAACTATTGATAATGGAGGAACAGTAGTAATACCATCATTTGCAGTAGGAAGAACACAAGAAATTTTATATGAAATTAATAAAATAAAAGAAAATAGACATGATGAAGAATTTTTAAGAGAATATAGAACACTAATGAAAGTACCAGTATATGTTGATAGTCCACTTGCAATATCAGCAACACAAGTATTTAAAGAAAATATGGATTTGTTTGAAGATGAAGTAAAAGAAGAAATGGAAAGAGGAAATAATCCATTAGAATTTCCAGGTTTAAAATTTACTCAAACAGCAGATGAATCAAAAGCATTAAATGAAAGTGATGAGCCATCAATAATAATTTCAGCAAGTGGTATGTGTGATGTTGGAAGAATAAAACATCATTTAAAACATAATATATGGAATCCAAAGAGTACAATATTATTTGTAGGATATCAAGCACCAGGAACATTAGGATATGAAATTGTAAATGGAGCAAAAAAAGTTACAATATTTGGAGAAGAATTTGCAGTAAATGCAAGAATTGAATATATTGAAGGATATTCTGGTCATGCTGATCAAGAAGGGCTTATGAATTTTGTATACTCATTCTATAATAAGCCAAAACACATATTTTTAGTACATGGTGAAGAAGAATCACAAGAAGTATTAAGAAATAAAATATTAGAAAATACAGGAATTGGAGTAACAATACCTGAATATGGTGAAACATATCAATTAGATGATGAATTAAGAATTGTAAATAGAATTAAGATAAAGAAAACATTGACATTAAAGAATGAAGTTTTAGAAAGATTAGAAAAATTAAAAGACGAGCTTGCAGATATGGAAGTTATGGTAAAAGAAGATATGACAGATGATGAATTACGAGATGAAGACATATTTAGAATAAATGAAAAAATTAAAGATTTAGAGCAACAAATTCTAAATGTAGTTGAAGGATAAAGTAAAGGTGTCAAAATATATTTGATATCTAGTCAAAATACAAGGAGAAAGGAATGGTGCCAGAATCAGTCTGGCATCTAATCAAAATACAATGGAAAAATATTTAAATGATGCAATAATAGGAAATAAAAACATGCTTGCAACATTTTCAAGCAAAGGAGAAATGTTAAGATTATCATATCCAAATCATGATAATAGGCAATATTTGAAGTATTTTCATACAGGAGTAAAAGTAAATGACTCAAATATAATATATTTACATGATGACATAAATAATACATATATACAATATTATGATACAGACACAAATATTTTAAATACAGAAATAACAAATACATATTTTAATTTAAAAATAGTTCAAACAGATTTTGTAACTATAAAAGAAGATATACTAGTAAAAAAATATTCATTTATAAATGATAGTAATATAGAACAAGATATTAAATTTTTAATACATTCAGAATTATTATCAGACCAAAATAATTTTATAAGTGGTATGAAATTAGATAATGGAATGGTTCAATTTGCACATGATTTTTCAATAGCAACATTTTCAAAATTAGAAAAAATATTTGCTGGTCAAATAAATGGAACATCAAATAATATAGGAAGTGGAATTATAGGTGGAAAAGATTATGTTGGAATGTCAAAAGATTCAGGTATAAGTTTTGATATTGGAAAACTTCCAGCAGGGCATAGAAAAGATATTGAAATATGTATATATATTGATGAAAATAAAAAAACTATGCATGACTTTATGGATGAAGTCGAAAGAATAAGAAAGATAGATTTTAATAAAGAATTAAATGATACAAAAGCATATTGGAGAAAATATGTTAAAGAACATGATGGATTAAAAATAAAAGAACCTCAAAATAGTTATGAAGAAAAAATATTAAATGTATATAAAAGAAGTATATTATTATTTCCATTATTAATGAATGAAGAAACAGGTGGAATTATTGCATCACCAGAAGTAGATGAAGAATTATCTCAATGTGGAAGATATGCATATTGCTGGCCAAGAGATGCAGTATTTATTACACAAGCTTTAGATATTTTAAAAATGAATAAAGAAGCAGACAAATTTTATAGTGAATTTTGCAGAATAACACAAAGTAAAAATGGAATGTGGGAACAGAGATTTTATACAGATGGAAGATTAGCACCTTGTTGGGGATATCAAGTTGATGAAACGGCTAGTGTAGTTTATGGAGTATATAATCATTATGAATATACTAAAAATGAAGAATTTTTAAAAGAAAATTTACATATGTGTGAATTAGCAATTACATTTTTGAAAAAATATGTTTATGATGTATTAGAAAATACAGGAAAATATTCTGTAAGCTATGACATTTGGGAAGAAAATGATAGAGGAATACATATGTATTCTTTGGCAAGTATTTTTTCAGCATTTGATACTATGAAAAAAATATATAAAGCATTGGGAAAAAATGTATCTGATTTCGAAAACAACAGATTAAAAGAGGAAAAAATAAACAAAAATATTAAAGAAATAGATGAACTAATGTTAAAAGTAAAAGAATATATTGAGCAAAATCTATATGATGAAAATAGAAAATCATATGTAAGAAATACAGAAGATAGAAGAATTGATATAAGTTTACTTGGAGCTGTTTATCCATTTAATGTATTTTCACCAAAAGAGAAAAAAGTTTTAAATACAGTTGAAAATATAAATTTAACACTTAGAACATATACAGGTGGATATCAAAGATATGAGAATGATGGATATAGAAATGGATCTCCTTGGCCAATTTCAAACCTATGGATGACATTATATTACTTAGAAATAGGCGAAAAGAAAAAAGCTAAAGAAACATTTGACTTTGTATTAAAAACAGTTGGAAAACATAGTTTTTTAGGTGAGCAGGTAGATAATTCAACATTAAAACCAAATTGGGTTATTGGATTAGGTTGGTCACATGCAATGTTTATTATAGTTTTAGAAAAACTTTCTAATATAAAGTAGTTTTAGTGTAATAAGAAAGGAAGAAAGAAATGGAACAAAGTAAATGGGTTATTGTAAGAAGAGAAACAGGCTTTGAAAAATTTAAAAGAAGTATAAAAAGTATATTTTTTAAATTATTTGGAAAAGATGAAAAGTGTAAAAATATAGAAAATAAAGTAAAAAAAAGTGGAGAAATAGTAGTAGAAATTATTGCTTAGATAGAACCAAATAATGAGGCTACTATTAAGTATAAAGAAAGCCAGCCGAAATAAGTTCGGCTGGCTTTTTGGGTTGCTTGGGTTTTCTCTAAAGCATTACTTCAGAGAATTGACGATGGAAGAGAGGGTCTCAACCATCTTTTCGTTGTGAAGGAGCTCATTGAAGGAGAAGCCAAGTGCATTGGCTTCCACCAGAGCCTGTGCATCTTCGATCACGAAGCCTTCAGCCTCAAGGGAACGAAGCTGATCGCCGTATTCCTTCAGCACCTTAATGGTGTGGAAGAGAATGGCAATGTTGCTGTTCTGCTTGGAGGTGATGTCAGGTGCGACAGAAGAGGGCTCAGGAGTGGTCTCAACTTCAGGAACTTCTTCCTCTTTGACATTTTCTTCTTCTACGACGAACTGAGGAGAAGAGACTCTGTCTTCAGGGTAGACTTCATCGATGACAGTGACTTTTTCAGGCTGTTCCTCTTCGTAAGAAGGGAAGTCGTTGGGGTTAAGTCCTGCGAAAGGACAGTTACCGCTATGAACAACTTCCTGAACAGGAGTGGAAGCTTTCAGCTTGAGGACAAGTTTACCCAGTTCAGAGGCAATACTTGCCAGGGCAGAGCGGGTCTGTTCTGCACACTTGACGTTCTTAAGAACATCAGCGATTTCAGCAGAATTGCCGCTCGTAAGATGCTTAGCATCTTCCTCAGTCATACTGGAGGCATTCTGGCAAGCCAAGTACTTGATGACAGGATGCCAGAGCTTTTTGGAGATGTTTTCCAGTTCGGTGGGGCAATTATGCAGGATGTCTGCATTGATTGCACAGAACATGGGATGCATCTTCTGGTATCCGTTAAACAGATACACAACAAGATCGGAAATTTCTTCCTTGAGAATGCTTACTTTACCATCCATTTTGCTGGAGGTAAAGCCCAGAATGTTCAAGGCTTTCTCTGTTTCAACAGAGATTTCCTTGGTAGACGCAGTGTCTACATTCAACTTGAGGAGAAGGCTCAGCACTGCGCTGAAATCACTTCTCTTATTCCGGCCATCGGCAGGATAAGTGCAAAGAAGCAGTTCCAGAGCCTTTTTGAAAGCCTCTTCGTTGTGCTTGGGAGATGCCTCAACCTCAGGAGAGGTAACCTCAACAGGTGCATCAGGCTTGAGAACGTTAGAAGAAGCGGCCTTTTCGGCAGCTTTCTTCTTCAGGGCGTCCTGAAAAGCCTTCTTGGTGGTTGCGGACTTGCTAGCTTTCTTAGTCATAACGTATTCCTCCATTAAAAAAATAAAACCCAAAGTGTATAAACGATATAAATATAGTATAACACTATTTACATAATTTGTCAACAAATAAGCAAATGTGGAAATTTAATAACAAAATTTTACAAAATACTTGAAAAAATTTATGAAGATTTATATAATATTAATGATATTATTTATAATATAAAATACAAAAGAAGGGAGGAATAAAAATGGTTGCAACAGACATAAGAAAAGAGGCAAGAGAGTCATTAAAAAATAAATGGGTAAAAGCTATACTAATAATTCTTATACAATTTTTAATAACAGGATTATTAACAGGGATAGAAAATGCACTTGGAGATAATTCAATATTAACATCAATAATATCAATTATAGAGGTTGTTATAGGAATTCCATTATCATTTGGAATGGTAGCAGTATTTATGAAATTAAAAAGAAATGAAGAAGTAAACTATTTTGATTTTATAAAAATAGGATTTGATAACTTTACTAGAGCATGGGGATTATGTTTTAGAACATTATTAAAAATGATATTACCAATAATTTGTGTTGTATTAGCAATTATAATTGTTACAATAATGTTCACAGCTGGTGGAATTGCTGGAATTGCAATGGGAGCTGGTCAACAAGCATTAGGATTAGTAATAATTGGAATTATAATATATGTTGTAGCACTTGCATATGCTGTAACAATAGGATTAAAATATGCATTAACAGTATGTATTGCATATGACAATCCAGATATGACTACACAAGATGCTGTTGAAAAAAGTGCTGAATTAATGGTTGGACACAGAGGAGATTTATTTGTTCTATTATTATCATTTTTAGGTTGGGCATTATTATGCTATCTTCCACTTGTTCTAGCAACAGCTTGCATATTAGTTCCAGTTTTAGCAATAGTATTTATGGTTGGAGCAGTTTGTGGATTATTGTGTTTAGGAGCATATATTCAAATGGCAAGAATATGTTTCTATGATGATGTTTTAAAATTAAATTCAGAAAAAACAACAGTAGAAGTTCAAGAATAAATAATGAAAATAAAATGGGATGAATAATTCATCTCATTTTTCTTATTTGTTCTATATATTGAAAATAAAAAATAATATGATATAATATGCACATAAATTAAAAGATGAGGAAAAAATATGGAAGAAGAATTTAACATAAGACCAGAATTAGAAAGTCCAATAGAAGAAAAAATAGAAAATTCTCTAAGACCACAAACATTAGATGAATATATAGGACAAACAAAAGTAAAAGAAAATATGAAAATATATATAGAAGCAGCTCAAAAAAGAGGAGAACCATTAGATCATTGCTTATTTTATGGACCACCAGGACTCGGAAAAACAACAATAGCAAATATAATAGCAAATGAAATGAAATCAAATATAAAAATTACATCAGGACCAGCAATAGAAAAGCCAGGAGATTTAGCTGCTATTTTAACAAATTTATCTGAAAAGGATGTATTATTTATAGATGAGATACACAGATTAAGTAAAAATGTAGAAGAAATACTTTATCCAGCATTAGAAGATTTTACATTAGATATAGTAATTGGAAAAGGACCAAGTGCAAAATCAATAAGAATAGATTTACCAAAATTTACATTAATAGGAGCAACAACCAAAGCAGGTTCATTAACAACACCATTAAGAGATAGATTTGGAATAATTCATAAATTAGAATTATATACACCAGAAGATTTGAGTACAATTGTAACACGTTCTGCAAAAATATTAGGAATAGACATAGATAAAAATGCTTCATATGAAATTGCAAGAAGATCAAGAGGAACACCTAGAATTGCAAATAGATTACTAAAAAGAGTAAGAGATTATGCTGCAGTATTAGGAGATGGAAATATAACATTAAAAATAGCAAAACATGCATTAAATCAACTTGAAATTGATGAAATTGGTTTAGATGAAACAGATAGAAAAATGTTAGAACTAATGATAAATCAATATCAAGGAAGACCTGTTGGGGTTGAAACAATAGCAACATCATTGGGTGAAGAAGTAGATACGATTGAAGATGTATATGAGCCATATTTAATTCAAATAGGATATATTTCTAGAACACCAAGAGGAAGAATGGTAATGCCACCAGCTTATGAACATTTAGGATATACATTTTTAGGATAAATTTACTATTATAATAAAGAAAAGTTATCATTTTGATAACTTTTCTTATGAATTTAAAAAAATATTTTTCTTGAAAGTATTGATAAAACTAGAGTTGAAAAAAATATTTAAAAAACTTAAAAAAAATTCAAAAAAAGTGTTGACAAATTTTAGATTCGGTACTATAATAATAAATGTCTTAAGGAGAGAGACAAAAACGTCATGCAGGTGTAGTTCAATGGTAGAACCTCAGCCTTCCAAGCTGATGACGTGGGTTCGATTCCCACTACCTGCTCCAAAAATTGAAACAAACGATAACTCGTTTGTTTTTATTTTATCTTAGTGAGTATAATATTCACTAACCTTACTCATTCAAACAAAATGAGTTATATATCCAGAAGGAGGTGAAAATAATGAATAAATACGAGAGTGTTGTCATTATTAATCCAAATGTTGACGAAGCTGGTTTAAAAGCTTTAGAAGACAAATTTACAGGATTAATCAATGCAAATGGAAAAGTTGCTGAAGTTGAAAACATGGGTAAAAAGAAATTAGCATATGATATCAAGAAAAACAAAGAAGCATATTATATGGTATTTAAATTCGAAGCTAACCCAACACTTATAGCAGAACTTGAAAGAGTTTATAGAATAACAGATGAAGTACTAAAATTCATCACAACAAGAAATATTGACTAATTATCAATAATAGATTGTTATAACCAATCAAATTGTGGGGCCGAATTAAAGTAGAAAGGTAAAAAGGTATAAAATATGAATAAAGTAATTTTAATGGGTAGATTAACAAGAGACCCAGAAGTAAGATATACACAAACAAATAATACAGTTGTTGCATCATTCTCACTTGCAGTAAATAGAAGATTTGCTAAACAAGGTGAAGAAAGACAAGCAGATTTTATAAACATAGTTGCTTGGAGTAAATTAGGAGAATTTTGTAGCAAATACTTTAAAAAAGGTCAACAAGTAGGAATTATAGGAAGAATTCAAACAAGAACATGGGATGATGACCAAGGTCAAAAACACTATGTTACAGAAGTTGTTGCCGAAGAAGCTTATTTTGCAGATAGTAGAAGAGATGGAGAAGGAGCAAGTTCTTCATTCGAAAATACATTTGGAAATTCAATGCCAGGTGGAACAGATTTTGAAGTATCTTCAAGTGATGACCTACCATTTTAGGAAGTAGGAGGAAATAGAAATGGCAGACAAGAATAAAAAAAGAAATAATAACAGAAATAAAGATTATGATGATGATTTCAACCCAAAATTCAAAAAAATGAAGAAAAAGGTTTGCCCATTATGTGGTGACAAGAATTTTGTATTAGATTTCAAAAATTCTGATCAATTAAGAAAATTTGTTAATGATAAGGGAAAAATCTTACCAAGAAGAACAACAGGTGCTTGTGCTAAACATCAAAGAGATATAACACTTGCTGTTAAAAGAGCTAGACATATTGCTATATTACCATATGCAACTAAAGATTAATAGATTAAAAATTCATGAAGAAATTCATGAATTTTTTTTGCGTTAGAATCAACAAGTATATATTGAAAAATAAGCTGTTTTGTGATAATATTTAGTCATAATATAAGAGAAAATTACATCAAATTAAGGAGACGAAAAAATATGTCAGAATTTGTGCATTTACATATACATAGTGAATTTAGCTTATTAGATGGAGCAAACAGAATAAAAGACTTGCCAGTAAGAGCAAAAGAATTAGGAATGAAAGCAATGGCAATAACAGACCATGGAGTAATGTACGGTGCTATTGATTTTTATAAAGCATGTAAAAAAGAAGGAATAAAACCAATAATAGGTTGTGAAGTATATGTTGCACCACGTTCAAGATTTGATAAAGAGCCAATAGATAAACAATATTATCATTTAATATTATTAGCCAAAAATAATCAAGGATATAAAAACTTAAGTAAATTAGTATCAATAGGTTTTACAGAAGGGTATTATTATAAACCAAGAATAGATTTAGAAGTATTAGAAAAATATCATGAAGGATTAATATGTTTAAGCGCATGTTTAGCAGGTGCAGTAAATCAAGCACTATTAAATGGTCAAACAGAAAAAGCAGAAGAAATAGCATTATGGCATAAAAGAGTATTTGGAGAAGATTATTATATAGAAATACAAAATAATGGAATAAGAGAACAAGTATTAGCAAACCAAAAACTTGTACAATTGGCTAGAAAATTAGACATACCATTAGTAGCGACAAATGATGCACATTATTTAAAAAGAGAAGATTCATATAGTCATGAAATTTTATTATGTATTCAAACAGGAAAAAGAATGAGTGATGAAGACAGAATGAAATTTGATACAGATGAATTATATGTAAAATCACCAGAAGAAATGAGTGAATATTTTTCAGCATTTCCAGATGCAATAGAAAATACAGTAAAGATTGCAGATAAATGTAATGTAGAATTTGAATTTGGACATACAATATTACCTAATTACGATGTACCACCAGAATATCCAACACATTATGATTTCTTAAAAAAATTATGTGATGATGGAATAAAAGAAAGATATGGAGAAAATCCATCAGAAGAAATTTTGAAAAGAGCAGAATATGAAATTGGCGTAATCAAGAAAATGGGATATGTTGATTATTACTTAATAGTATGGGATTTTATACATTATGCCAAAAGCCAAGGAATACCAGTAGGACCTGGAAGAGGATCTGGAGCAGGTTCAATACTTGCTTATGCAATTGGAATAACAGATATAGATCCAATGAAATATGGATTACTATTTGAAAGATTTTTGAATCCAGAAAGAGTAAGTATGCCAGATTTTGATGTTGACTTTTGCTATGAACATAGACAAGATGTAATAGATTATGTATCAAGAAAATATGGACATGATCATGTATCACAGATAATAACATTTGGAACAATGGCAGCAAAAATGGTAATAAGAGATGTTGCAAGAGTATTAGATTATCCATATTCAGAAGCAGATAAATTAGCCAAAATGATACCAAATGAGATACATATAACAATTCCAAAAGCACTAGAACAAAATAGAGAATTAAAAGAATTATATGATACAGACCCAGAAGTACATAAATTATTAGAAATTGCAATGTCATTAGAAGGAATGCCAAGACAAGCATCAACACATGCTTGTGGTGTTGTAATAACAAAAGATCCTGTAGATACTTATGTTCCATTATATGTCAGAGATGGGCAAATTTCGACACAATATATAATGACAACACTAGAAGAATTAGGACTTCTAAAAATGGATTTTTTAGGCTTAAGAACATTAACAGTTATACAAGACACAATAAATCTTGTAAAACAAAATAGAGGAATAGATGTTGAATTTGATAAAGATATGTCAGATCCTAAAGTATATAAATTGTGGCAAGAAGGGAATACATCAGGAATATTCCAGTTTGAATCACAAGGCATGACAAATTTTATGAAAGAATTAAAACCAGACTGTTTAGAAGATTTAATAGCAGGAGTTTCATTATATAGACCTGGACCAATGGATCAAATTCCAAGATATATAAGAGGAAAACAAAATCCGGGACATAATGAATATACACATCCAAGCTTAGAACCAATATTAAATGTAACATATGGATGTATGGTATATCAGGAACAAGTAATGCAAATAGTAAGAGATTTAGCAGGATATTCATTAGGAAGAGCAGATTTGGTCCGTAGAGCTATGGGAAAAAAGAAACTTGATGTAATGGCAAAAGAAAGAGAAGTATTTATAAATGGTCAAGTAGATGAAAATGGAAATATAATTGTACCAGGCTGTGTAAGAAATGGGATTGATGCAGAATCTGCAAATAAAATATTTGATGAAATGTCTGAATTTGCAAAATATGCATTTAACAAATCTCATGCAGCATGTTATGCTGTAGTAGCATATAGAACAGCATATTTAAAATCATATTATCCAGCAGAATTTATGGCATCAATGTTAAACAGTTTTTTAGGAAATTTAGATAAAGTTCCAGAATATATAGATGAATGTAAAAGAATAGGCATAAAAATATTAAAACCAGATATAAATAGTAGTAGCTCAAAATTTACAGTAGAATTTGATGAAAGTCAAAACAAGAATAATCAAATAGGACAAATTCGTTTTGGATTAGGAAGTATAAAAAATGTAGGATTACAACCAATAGATAATATAATAAAAGATAGAAATGAACATGGAAAATTTGAAGGATTTACAGATTTTTGTGAAAGAGTTGAAGGAGAAGCAGTAAATAAAAAGTGTGTGGAAAGCTTAATAAAAGCAGGAACATTTGATGAATTTCCAGAAACAAGAGCAACATTATTAGCCTCATTTGAATCTATAATGGATTTAGCACAAAGTTATAATAAAAAAGGAATGAATGGTCAAGTATCAATGTTTGATTTAGGTGGAGAACAAGAAGAAAACAATCTAAAAGAAATAAAATATCAGTTTTCAGAGCAAGAAGAAATGACTGAAAACGAAAAATTATCAATGGAAAAAGAAATGCTTGGAATTTACATATCAGGACATCCACTAGAAAAGATAAAAGAACAAATAAAACAATTAACAAATATATCATCAAAAGAATTAAAAGAAATTGATGAACAAAACTCTTCAGAAGAAAATGAAGAAAATAAAGTACAAGAAATACTAAAATATGAAGATGGACAAGAAGTAAGAATTGCAGGAATTATAACATCTGTAAAAAAGAAATATACAAAAAATAATAAAATAATGGCATTTGTTACAATTGAAGATTTAAATGGTTCTGTAGAAATAATAATATTTGAGCCAACATTTTTAAAATATCAAGATAAATTATTAGAAGAAAATATTATTATGATAAAAGGAAGATTAAGCATTAGAGAAGATGACAATACAAAAATAGTAGCACAAGAAATTAGAAATTTTGGCGAAAAATTTAGTGAAAATTCAAATAAATATGAGAATAAAAAGCAAGATGTACAAAATACAAAAATTCAAAAGCCAAAACATCTAGTAATAGATATTACTAATATGGAAGAAACGGAAAAAGCAAAACTAAGAGGTGCTATAAGATTCTTTAATGGAGAAAGAAATAATATACCAGTAGCAGTTAAAACAGGTGATGAAATAAAACCTTGTGGTGCAATACATTTAACAGAAGAAATCTTAAAAGAATTTGAAGAGATTGCGGGAAAGCAGAATGTTGGTATTGACTTATATTAAAAAATTCTATAAAATAAAGAGTGTTAAAAATATACAAAAACTAAAAATTGTTTTTAGTTAGATGAAAGGAATGTGATAAACATGGAAGAAAACGAAAAGAAAAAAATAATAGTAAAAGCAAAAACAAATACAACAATTTCAGAAATAGCAAAAAAACAAATAGAAGAAAGTAAATATCCAGTAGTTGGAGCAATATTTAATAATGAATATAAAAACTTAGATGATGAATTACAAGAAGATGGAACATTAGAATTAATTAATATAAATTCAAAAGAAGGAATGAAAATATATAGAAGAACACTTACATATATAATGGGAATGGCATTTTGGAAATTATATCCAGAAGCACGTGTTGTTGTAAATTATCAATTAACAAATGCAATGTATTGCAATTTAGAGAACATGAAAGTAACAGAAGAAATGTTATATAATGTTCAAGAAGAAATGAAAAGAATAGTTGAAAAAGACTTAAAAATAGAAAAAAGAACAATGACAAGAGAAGAAGCGGGAAAATTTTATGAAAAAAATAATACAGGAAAAGGCAGATTACAATATGATTTAGCTACAAATGAAAAAATAAATATGTCATATTGTGAAGATTATTTTAACTATTTTTATGAAATTATAGCAACACATACAGGTGTAACAAAAATATTTGAACTAAAAAAATATTATGATGGATTTTTATTAAGATATCCAAGCTCACAAGATGTTAATGTACTACCAGAATATGAAGAAACAAAAAAATTATCTTGGGCATTACACGAATATGAAACAATATACAAAGTTTTAAATGTAGGGACAGTATATAGATTAAATAAAAGAGTAAAAGAAGGTTCAATAAAAGAATTAATATTATTATCAGAAGCATTACATGAAAAGAAAATAGCACAAATTGCAGATAAAATAGCACAGAGAAAAGGTGTAAAAATGGTATTGATCGCAGGTCCATCATCATCAGGAAAAACAACATTTGCTCAAAGATTAGGATTACAATTAAGAATAAATGGTATAAAGCCTGTAACAATATCAGTAGATAATTATTTTGTTGAAAGAGATCAAACACCAAGAAATGAAAAAGGTGAATATGATTTTGAAGATATAAATGCAATAGATATTGATTTATTTAATGATCAATTATTAAAATTATTAAATGGTGAAGAAGTAGAATTACCAGAATTTGATTTCAAAGTTGGAACAAAAAGATATAATGGAAATAAAGTTAAAATGGCAGAAGATGAAGTATTAGTTATAGAAGGAATTCATTGTTTAAATGATAAATTAACAGAAAAAATACCACAAGAACAAAAATATAAAATTTATATAAGTGCATTAACAGTGTTAAATATGGATTCATTTAATAGAATTTCTACAACAGATACTAGATTAGTAAGAAGAATTGTAAGAGACAATCAATTTAGAGGATATACAGCTCAAAATACAATTGCTACATGGGATAATGTAAATAAAGGTGAAGAAAAAAATATATTCCCATTCCAAGAAGAAGCTGACAGCATATTTAATACATCATTAATATATGAATTAGGTGTATTAAGAAATGAAGCAATTCCATTATTAGAAAAAATAACAAAAGATGAGAAAGAATATGCAGAAGCACAAAGATTAATTGAAATATTAAGATATTTTGAACCAATTTCAAAAGATATAGTCCCATCACATTCATTATTAAAAGAATTTTTAGGTGGTGGAGATTTTAAAGGATAAAATATATCATATAAAGAGGAAGTAAAATGCAATCAAGTAAATTTACCAAAATAGATGAAGAATTTGTGTGTGAAAACTGTGGCAGAGTGGTTCCAAAATTGGGATATACATGTAGGAACCACTGTCCATATTGTTTATATTCAAAACATTTGGATATAAATCCAGGAGATAGAGCAGAAACATGTCATGGAATTTTAGAACCTATTGGATTAGAAATAAGTCCCAAAAAAGGATATGTTATAATATTTAAGTGTAAAAAATGTGGTGCTATTAGAAAAAATAAAGCAGCCGAAGATGATAATATGGATAAAATAATAGAATTAAGTAGTAAACACTAAAAGTTGAAAGTGTGTGAAAAGAATGAATTTAAGCTTTTTATAAAAATATAATAAAATGTATGAAATAAAAAATTAGATTTTTTGTTGGAAACACTTGTATTTTTTGAAAATATGTGTTAAACTTAATCGTAGTCGATTTTAAAAAAGAAAAAATTAGGAGGTGCTATTTATTATGGCAAAATGTGAAATTTGTGAAAAGACAGCTATTCATGGAAATAAATTAAGCATAACTCGTTCTCATATAAGTAAAAGAGCTCCACGTACATGGAAGCCAAACTTAAGAACAGTTAAAGCTGAAGTTGATGGAGAAATAAAAAGAATTCATGTATGTGCAAAATGTTTAAAAAACGGAAAAGTTAAAAGAGCACAATAAAATAAAACGCTTTGAAGGGCGTTTTTTTATTATGTAAGAAAAGATGAAAAATAATTAAATATTAGTAAAATTTTATTATAGTCAAAAATTAATGTTTATTGAAAATGAAAGGACATATAAAAATGAAATTAAATATTGTTATGGTAGAACCAGAAATACCACAAAATACTGGAAATATAGCAAGAACATGTGCAATAACAGGAGCAAAACTACATTTAGTATATCCATTAGGATTTAGTTTAGATGATAAATATTTGAAAAGAGCAGGACTAGATTATTGGGATAAATTAGAAATAGAAAAACATGATAGCTTAGAAAAATTTTTAGAGAAATATAAACCAGAAAAACATAATATGTTTATGGCAACAACTAAAGCAGAACATTGCTATACAGATATAGATTATAGTAAATTTAAAGATGAAGAAATATTTGTTTTGTTTGGAAAAGAAACAAAAGGATTACCAGAGGATTTATTACAAAAATATATTGATAAAACAATAAGAATTCCAATGAGACCAGTATTAAGATCATTGAATTTATCTAATTCAGTATGTATTATAGCATATGAAATATTAAGACAAAATAATTTTGAAGGTTTACAAGGTGTTAGTACATATTTTGAAGAATAAAATACTTAGATAATAAATTAAAAATTGAAATAATTGTTGAAGTAATTATGTAGTTTTAGAATTTTGTTAAAGTTTTGTTTTGAATTAATAATATTAAAAATATGAATAGAATTATCATAATCCGAGACGAAATACATAATTCTATATCCAGAATGTCGAAATTTTTTATAAATAATTTCTCTAAAATGAGAATCCGACATTTCTGGAATTAATTTACCTAGATATGAAAACTTATTTAAGTTATTTATTTGAGCTCTAATATTTTTATCTACTTCTAGAGCATTTTTTGAAGAATATTGCATATTGTAATTAAAAATATTATCAAGACATGATTTAGCCAAAGTTTCTACTATAATTTTCATATAATGCCTCTCTTTCTTTTTCGAGTTCTTCTAATGTAATTCCATTTCCATTATTAATATCAGAAACTCCTTTGACAATTCCAATAAAAACATATAAATCATATAAACATCCATAAAAAGTTCCATCATCTGTTGGAGCATTTTTTAAGAGTTCACTAATTTTCCCAATAGAAATATTTTCTTTTTTTGATTTTTCCATAAAATCACAACCTTTCTTAAAAATTAAATCCAATTAATGATTGAATACATTCTTTATCATTTGCAGATAAGTCATCAGTGCTATATGTATCAACATATAATTTTGTTACATCTTGTAAAATTTCTTTTGTATTTTTGTTTAAAACTTCTTTGTCTAAGTCATAAGGCAAAGAGTCAATAATTTTTATGAATTTTTCTCTAATTGGTGACATAAGAATCTCCTTTCAAAATTTATAGTGAGTATATCATATTATTACACTAATTGCTATAATTTATCGAAAATATTTATATAATAAAATGACAAGATTTGACAAAAAATGCGAAATAGCAAAAAAATCAAAAAAACATATTGACAATTACCACATATTGCTATATAATAATAAAGCATAAATTTTAGCGTTGATGTCGAATGTGGCTACACAAAGATGTAGGGAACTTCGACGGAGTATGTCTTAGCTAGACTAAGGCGGTAAGTTTCAAAATATTATAAACGAACTAAAGATAATTACTATAAATTAATATAGTAATTATAATCATGTTTGTTAGTAGTACAGATTAAGCACTTATCATCCCTAAAACATATATGCATGTGAGGGATTTTATAATGGGAAAATTCAAAACACCAGGGTGCGTTATAACTTGCCAGCGCGTAATTTAAAAATATATTTTATTTAAGGAGGGAAAATTACAATGGCAAAAACAAATGTAGCAAGTGAAAAAATCAGAATAAGATTAAAAGCTTATGACCATGTAGTTTTAGAACAGTCTGCTGAAAAAATAGTAGATACTGCTAAGAAAACAGGAGCAAAAGTATCAGGTCCTATTCCACTACCAACAGAGAAAGAAATCGTAACAATTTTACGTTCACCACACAAACACAAAGATTCAAGAGAGCAATTTGAAATGAGAACACATAAAAGAGTTATAGACATTCTTTACCCAACACAAAAAACAATGGATAGTTTAATGAAACTAGAACTACCAGCAGGTGTTGACATCGAAATCAAAAACTAGTTTCAAAAATAAATCAAACCAAGCTGGTATAAATATCAGCCAATAGTAGGAGGAAATTTAAATGAAAAAAGCATTAATAGGAAAAAAAGTTGGAATGACACAAATATTTGATGAAAATGGAACAGTTATTCCAGTAACAGTAATTGAAGCAGGTCCATGTGTAGTTGCTCAAGTAAAAACTATCGAAAACGATGGATATGAAGCAGTACAATTAGGATTTGGAGAAGTTAAAGAAAACAAATTAAACAAACCAGTTAAAGGACATTTTGCAAAAGCAAATGTTACAGCAAAAAAACATTTAAGAGAATTCAGACTAGATTCAATAGAAGGAATCAAAGTTGGAGATGAATTAAAAGCAGATGTATTTGTAGCTGGAGATAAAATAGATGTTCAAGGTACATCAAAAGGAAAAGGATTCCAAGGTGTAATTAAAAGACATGGACAATCAAGAGGACCAATGGGACATGGTTCAATGTATCACAGAAGACCAGGTTCAATGGGACCAACATCAACACCAGGTAGAGTATTCAAAGGTAAAAAATTACCAGGACATATGGGACATGTTACAGTAACAATACAAAACTTAGATGTTGTTAAAGTAGATATGGATAAAAATGTAATATTAGTAAAAGGTAGTGTACCAGGAGCTAAAGGTGCTATCTTAAAAATAAAATCAGCCGTTAAGGCACAATAATTTAGTAAAGGAGGAAAGACAAAATGCCAAAAGTAGATGTATATAACATGCAAGGTAAAAAAGTTAGTGATGTAGAATTAAGTGAAGCAGTATTTGGAATTGAACCAAATGAAAATATTGTTCACAGTGCATTAGTAAACTACTTAGCTAATCAAAGACAAGGTACACAAAGTACTAAAACAAGAGCAGAAGTTAGTGGTGGTGGAAGAAAACCATGGAGACAAAAAGGAACAGGTAGAGCAAGACAAGGTAGTATACGTGCACCACAATGGATTAAAGGTGGTATTGCATTAGGACCAAAACCACGTTCATATTCTTATAGAATAAATAAGAAAGAAAAACAATTAGCAATTAGATCATTATTAAGTGCAAAAGTATTAGATAATGAATTAACAGTTGTTGATAAATTAGAAGTTGAAGAAGCTAAAACAAAAGTTATGGCTAAAGCTTTAACAGATTTAAAAGTTGAAGGAAAAGCATTAATAATCTTAGCAGATAGAAATGATAATGTTTTACGTTCAAGTAGAAATATAGAAGGTGTTAAAACAATTGAATTAAACACAATAAATGTATTTGATTTATTAAATTGCAATAAATTAGTTTTACCACTAGATACAGTTAAAAAATTAGAGGAGGTGTATGCATAATGTTACCAGAAGAAATTATAGTAAGACCAGTAGTAACAGAAAAAAGTAATGATGAATTACAATTAGGAAAATACACTTTCGAAGTTAACAAAAAAGCTACAAAAGTTCAAATAGCTAAAGCTGTTGAAAAACTTTTCGAAGTTAAAGTATTAAATGTTAACACAATGATAGTTAAAGGAAAAACAAAAAGAGTTAGATACCAAGAAGGTAAAACTCCAGATTGGAAAAAAGCTATTGTTACAATAGACACAAATCCATCTGACAAAACATACCTAGGAAAAGGTGGAAAATCAGTTAAAGTTTCTAAGAAATACAAAGATTCAATCGATGAATTCATGGGAGCTTAATTGAAATAATGATATCGAGAGATAACTCGGATAATAAAGAATATCTGTAGCGGAGCAGGAAAGAATCCGTAAATAAAAGATTTAGTAGAGCTTTTGATAAAAACAAATATTACAAGGAAGATGAGCAAGAAAACCGAAAGTGTACATTGGTACATTGAGGATTTTCGAAGCGAAATCTGACGAAGTAAGATTTGGAATTTAGCAGAAGCGAGAAAGGAAGACAAAAAATGGGAATGAAACATTTCAAAGCCTATACACCTTCAAGAAGAAATATGGCTGTATCTACATATGAAGAAGTAACAAAAACTTCTCCTGAAAAATCTTTATTAGAAAAGAAAAGAAAAAATGCAGGAAGAAACTCATATGGTAGAATAACAGTAAGACATCAAGGTGGAGGAAACAGACAAAAATATAGAAAAATTGATTTTAAAAGATTAAAAAATGATATGGAAGCAACAGTAGTTGGAATCGAATATGATCCAAACAGAAGTGCAAACATAGCATTAGTAAAATATGAAGATGGAACATTAAGTTACATCATAGCACCACAAGGATTAACAGATGGTGATAAAGTAGTATCAGGAGAAAATGTTGATATTAAAGCAGGAAACTGTTTACCAATAGCAAACATTCCAGTTGGTACATTAATTCACAATATCGAATTAAATCCAGGTCAAGGTGGAAAATTAGTAAGAGTAGCTGGACAAAGTGCTCAATTAATGGCTAAAGAAGGAAAATATGCACATGTAAGATTACCTTCAGGAGAAATGAGATTAATATTAGCTAAATGTAGAGCAACAATCGGAGTTGTAGGAAATGCAGATCATGAAAACGTTAAATTAGGTAAAGCAGGAAAAACAAGACATTTAGGAATAAGACCATCTGTAAGAGGATCTGTAATGAACCCAGTAGATCACCCACATGGTGGTGGTGAAGGTAGAGCTCCAGTTGGACATTCAGGACCAATGACACCTTGGGGTAAACCAGCATTAGGATATAAGACAAGAAATAAGAAAAATAGAACAAACAAATTTATCGTAAAGAGAAGAAAATAGAATAGGAGGAAAATCATATGTCAAGAAATAAAATGCCTTTCGTTGCTCCAGAATTATTAAAAAGAGTTGAAGCAATGAACGAAAGTGGAAACAAAGAAGTAATCAAGACATGGTCAAGAGCTTCAACAATATATCCACAAATGGTTGGACACACAATCGCTGTTCATGATGGTAGAAAACATGTACCAGTTTATATAACAGAAGAAATGATAGGTCATAAATTAGGTGAATTTGCTCCTACAAGAACATTTAAAGGTCATGCAGGAGAAAAAGCAACTACAAAATAAATATAAATTAAGGAGGGAATTGTAGTGGAAGAAACAGCAGTATTAGAAGCTAAAGCAACTTTAAAATATGCACGTATTTCAGCTAGAAAAGTTAAAATAGTTGCAGATTTAATAAGAGGAAAAAATGTTGATGAAGCTTTAGCCATTGTAAAATTTACACCAAAAGCATCATCAGAAGTAATTGAAAAATTATTAAAATCAGCTATTGCAAATGCTGAAAACAATCATGGAATGAAACATGAAAAATTATATGTTGCTGAAATATTTGCAAACCAAGGTCCAACATTAAAGAGAATAAGACCAGCTGCAAAAGGATCAGCAGTTAGAATTAGAAAAAGAACAAGTCATATAACTATCGTAGTTAGAGAAGCAGAATAGGAAAGGAGGATTCTAGAAAATGGGACAAAAAGTACATCCAACAGGTGTGAGAGTTGGAATCATAAAAGATTGGAATGCTAAATGGTATGCAGATTCTAAGAATTTTGCAGATTACTTAGTAGAAGATCAAAAAATTCGTAAATTTTTAAAGAAAAAATTATATACAGCTGGAATTTCAAAAATTGAAATTGAAAGAACAGCAAAATTTGTTAAAGTTAATGTTTATGCAGCTAAACCAGGAATTATAATCGGAAAAGGTGGAGCTGGAGCAGAAAGCTTAAAAGCAGATGTAACAAAATTAATCGGTAAAGATGTAAATATCAATATAGTTGAGGTAAAAGCAATATCAACAGATGCACAATTAGTTGCAGAAGATATAGCTAGCCAACTAGAAAGAAGAATTTCATTCAGAAAAGCCATGAAACAATGTATGCAAAAAGCTATGAAATCAGGAGCTTTAGGTATCAAAACAGCTGTATCTGGAAGATTAGGTGGAGCTGATATGGCAAGAACTGAATTCTATAAAGAGGGAACAGTTCCTCTACAAACTTTAAGAGCTGATATTGACTATGGATTTGCTGAAGCAGATACAACATATGGAAAAATCGGTGTTAAAGTATGGATTTATAAAGGTGAAGTTCTTCCAACTAAAAAAGTGGAAGGAGGAGACAAATAATGCCATTAATGCCAAAAAAATCTAAATTTAGAAAAATGCAAAAAGGTAGAAATAGAGGAAAAGCAACAAGAGGAAATAAAGTTACAGACGGAGAATACGGATTACAAGCAGTTGAAGCTGGATTAATTAAGGGAAACCAAATTGAAGCAGCTCGTATTGCTATGACACGTTATACAAAAAGAGGTGGAAAAGTTTGGATTAAAATATTTCCAGACAAACCAATAACACAAAAACCAGCTGGAACTCGTGGTGGTAAAGGTAAAGGTAATGTTGAATATTGGGTAGCTGTTGTAAAACCAGGAAGAGTTATGTTCGAAATGGCAGGAATTCCTGAAGAAACAGCTAGAGAAGCCTTGAGATTAGCTATGAACAAATTACCAATCAAATGTAAGTTCGTAGTAAAAGAAACTGAGAACAAGGTGGGTGATAGTGATGAAGATAAGTAAGATTAGAGAAATGTCTTCACCAGAATTAGAAAAAGAATTAGGTGAACTAAAATCAGAATTATTCAAATTAAAATTTAGTTTAGCTACACATGGATTAGATAACCCAATGAAAATCAAAGAGGTTAAAAAAGATATAGCTAAAATAAATACAGTATTAACAGAAAGAAAAATAGCAGAAGCTAAAGCATAAGTAAAATAGAAAGATAGGAGGAAAATGACCTATGGAAGAAAGAAATCTTCGTAAAGTTATGGTTGGAACTGTTACATCTAACAAAATGGATAAAACAGTAGTTGTTTCAGTAGCAACAAGTGTAAGCCATAAAACATATGGAAAAACAGTTAAAAGAACATATAAATTAAAAGCACATGATGAAAACAATAGCTGTGAAATAGGAGATAAAGTAAAAGTAATGGAAACAAGACCACTTTCTAAAGATAAGAGATGGAGAGTAGTTGAGATTCTTGAAAAAGGAGGAAAATAAGTCATGATACAACAACAAACAATATTAAAAGTTGCTGACAATACAGGTGCAAAAGAATTAATGTGTATCAGATGTATGGGTGGATCATATATGAAAACAGCTAACATCGGTGATGTTATAGTTGCCTCTGTTAAAACAGCAACACCAGGTGGCGTTGTTAAAAAAGGTGATGTAGTAAAAGCTGTTATAGTAAGAAGCAAAAAAGGTTTAAGAAGACCAGATGGTTCTTATGTTAAATTTGATGAAAATGCAGCAGTATTAATAAAAGATGACAAAACACCAAGAGGAACACGTATATTTGGCCCAGTTGCAAGAGAATTAAGAGAAAAGGATTATATGAAAATATTATCATTAGCACCTGAGGTTCTATAATTATTATTGAAGAAGGAGGTTAAACTCAATGAGAATAAAAAAAGGAGATACAGTCCTAGTTTTATCTGGAAATGATAAAGATAAAAAAGGAGAAGTATTAGAAGTTATGCCTAAAGACTCAAAAGTAGTTGTAAAAGGTGTAAATGTAAGAAAAAAACACATCAAACCTAGAAAACAAGGTGAAGAGGGTGGAATAATCCCAGTTGAATGTGCTATCAATAGTTCAAAAGTTAATGTAGTATGTCCAAAATGCGGAAAAGCTACAAGAATTGAATATAAAGTAGAAGATGGAAAGAAAGTTCGTATTTGTAAAAAATGTGGAGCTATAATTAAATAGTGAAAGGAGGAAACAAATAAAATGGAAAAACTTAGAGAACAATATGAAAAAGAAGTTGTACCAGCTTTAATGAAAAAATTTCAATACAAATCTATAATGCAAGTTCCAAAGCTTGACAAAGTAGTTATAAATATAGGTTTAGGTGATACAAAAGAAAATCCTAAATCATTAGAAAATGCAATGAATGATTTAACACAAATCACAGGTCAAAGACCTATGATAACAAAAGCAAAGAAATCAATTGCTGCATTTAAGCTAAGAGAAGGAGCAAATGTTGGATGTAAAGTAACATTAAGATCAGACAAAATGTATGATTTTGTTTACAAATTATTCAATGTAGCACTTCCAAGAGTAAGAGATTTTAGAGGTGTTTCTGCTGATTCTTTTGATGGAAGAGGAAACTACTCTATGGGTATTAAAGAACAATTAATATTCCCAGAAATCGAATATGATAAAATTGACAGATTAAGAGGAATGGATATCATATTTGTAACAACTGCTGAAACAGACGAAGAGGCAAAAGAATTACTAACATTATTAGGAATGCCTTTTAAAGCATAATTTTAAGGAGGAGTAAATAACAATGGCTAAAAAATCATTGAAAGTAAAACAAGCTAGACCACAAAAATATGCAACAAGAGAATATAACAGATGCAGAATTTGTGGAAGACCACATGCTTATATAAGAAAATATGGAATTTGCCGTGTATGTTTCAGAGAATTAGCACACAAGGGTGAAATTCCAGGTGTAAAAAAAGCAAGTTGGTAGAATGCTGAGGCTGTTTAGGCTTAAGCTAATTACGGTCATCAGTATGTGAATGATAAACATTTACAACACATATAAAATAATAGAAAAAAGGAGGAAAGTAAATTGAATACTACAGATCCAATAGCAGATATGTTAACAAGAATAAGAAATGCTAACAGTGCTAAACATAAAACAGTTGATGTACCAGCATCTAAAATGAAGACAGCAATAGCTGAAATCTTATTTAGAGAAGGTTATATCAAATCATTTGAAGTTATTAGTAATGAAAATCAAGGAATCATAAGAATAACTTTAAAATATGATGAAAAAGGTACAAGAGTAATCGATGGAATTAAGAGAATAAGTAAACCAGGATTAAGAGTATATGCAGGTAAAGAAGAATTACCAAAAGTACTTAATGGTTTAGGTATAGCAATAATTTCTACATCAAAAGGATTAAAAACAGATAAAGAAGCTAGAGAAGCAGGAATGGGTGGAGAAGTTTTAGCTTATGTTTGGTAATTAATAATAATTATCAAAGGGAAAAATTAACCTAAATGCGAAAAAGTATAAACTAATTAACGTTAGGCGAACGCCCTACAAAAAAGGAGGAAAATAAAAATGTCAAGAATAGGTAAAAAAGCTATTACAGTACCAGCTGGTGTTGAAGTAACTGTTAATGATCATAAAGTAACAGTAAAAGGACCAAAAGGTACATTAGAAAGAGAAATACATAAAAATATTTCTGTAACAGTTGAAAATAATGAAGTTAAAGTTACAAGACCAAATGACGAAGCTTTAAATAGAAGTTTACATGGATTAACAAGAACTTTAATTAATAATATGATTCATGGTGTTGAACATGAATTTACAAGAGAATTACAAATAAATGGTGTTGGTTACAGAGCTGCAAAACAAGGTGCAGACTTAAACTTAACACTAGGATATTCTCATCCAGTAATATTCAAAGCACCAGAAGGAATATCTTTTGATGTTCCAAATCCAAATACTATCATAGTAAAAGGAATTGATAAAGAATTAGTTGGTCAAACAGCAGCTGATATCAGAACAAAGAGACCACCAGAAGTATATAGAGGAAAAGGTATCAAATATGCTGAAGAAGTTATTAGACGTAAAGAAGGAAAAACAGGTAAATAATAAATAAAAAGTTATATTCCTTGAAGATATAAGGAAAGGAGTTAGAAAATGGTTAGTAAAACAAATAGACAATTAGAAAGAGCAAGAAGACATGCAAGAGTAAGAAATAAAATTTCTGGAACAGCAGAAAGACCAAGATTATGCGTATTTAGAAGTAATACAAATATATATGCACAAATCATTGATGATGTTGCTGGAAATACAATAGTTTCTGCTTCAACATTAGATAAAGAAATAAAAACAAAAAAATCAAATGTAGAAGCAGCTAAAGAAGTTGGAACTTTAATTGCTAAAAGAGCAGCTGATAAGAAAATAACAACAGTTGTATTTGATCGTAGTGGATACATTTACCATGGTGTTGTAAAATCATTAGCAGAAGCTGCAAGAGAAGGTGGACTTGAGTTCTAATTCTATAATATATATAAAGGTTTAAAGATACATTAACCTAAACTAAAAAGGAGGGAAAAACAAAACCTATGGAAGAAAACAAAATGCCAGAGTTAAAAGAAAAAGTAGTAGCTATAAATAGAGTAGCAAAAGTTGTAAAAGGTGGTAGAACATTCAGATTTAGTGCTGTTGTTATCGTAGGAGATGGAGCAGGACATGTAGGAATTGGAAATGGTAAAGCTGCTGAAGTACCAGATGCTATTAAAAAAGCTATTCAAGAAGCAAAGAAAAATTTAATAGAAGTTCCTATCGTTGGAACAACAATACCTCATGAATTTGTTGGAGAATTTGGTAGTGCCAAAGTTATCTTAAAACCAGCTGCTGTTGGTACAGGACTTATTACTGGAGGAAGTGTAAGACCAGTACTTGAACTTGCAGGATACAAAGATGTTCGTACAAAAGTTCTTGGAACAAACAATCCAAGAAATGTTGTATATGCAACACTTGAAGGTTTAAAAAACATGAGAACTATTGAACAAGTTGCTAAAAAGAGAAATAAAAAAGTAGAAGATATTTTATAATTGTTGGTATGGCAAACTTGTTAGTTTGATTTTAACAAGTTTGACTATAAATCAACACTAAAGTTAAAAACAGGGAGGTGCAAAAAATGAAGCTAGGAGAATTAAGACCAGCTGCTGAAAAAGTTGCAAGAAAGAGAGTTGGACGTGGAATTGGTTCTGGAACTGGAAAAACATCAGGAAAAGGACATAAAGGACAAAAAGCAAGAAGTGGTGGAGGAGTAAGACGTGGATTTGAAGGTGGACAAACACCATTATATAGACGTTTACCAAAAAGAGGATTCACAAACATTCATGCTAACAACTACACAGAAGTAACATTAACAATGTTAAATAAATCTAAAGCTACAGATGTAACAGCAGAAAGCTTATTAGAAGAAGGAATAATAGGAAAAATAAATGATGGTATAGTAGTTTTAGCTACAGGTAAATTAGACAAAAAGCTTAATGTAAAAGCTGTAAGATTTACTGCTAAAGCAAAAGAAACAATAGAAGCCCTAGGCGGAAAGACAGAGGTGATTTAGTTGTTTAAAACGATAAAAAACGCTTTAAAAACACCAGATGTAAGAAAAAGATTATGGTACACTTTAGTATTAATAATATTATTCAGACTAGGATGTTATATAACTGTACCAGGAGTTAATACTATAGTATTAAATGAAGCTATGACTTCAAATAATGGTTTTGCAGGATTTATAGATATAATTTCAGGAGGAGCATTTTCTAGATTTTCAATTTTTGCTATGTCAATAAGTCCTTACATAACTTCATCAATCGTTGTTCAATTATTGGCAATGGTAATACCTTCATTAGAAAGAATGGCTAAAGAAGGTGGAGAAGAAGGAAGAAAAGTAATGAATAGATTAACTAAAATAATAACAATTGTTTTAGCATTAGTAGAAGCTATTGGAATCTATTTAGGATACAGATCTTCTGGAGTATTTATAAATGCAGGATGGTTAACTGGAATACTAGTTGTATCATCATTAGTTGCAGGAACATCTTTACTAATGTGGTTAGGAGAACAAATCACAAGTAAAGGAATTGGAAATGGAATATCAATAATAATCTTTATAGGAATTATTTCAGGTCTTCCATCTGGAATAACAACTATTTGGAAAATGATATTCACAAGCACAGGATTTAGTACTACAGGATTAATTACAGCATTAGGAATTATAATCGGAGCATTATTGTTAGTTGCAGGAGTTGTATTTGTACAAGATGCTGAAAGAAGAGTTCCAGTGCAATATTCAAAGAAAGTAGTTGGAAGAAAAATGGTAGGAGCTCAAGGAACACATATTCCTTTGAAACTTGCTATGGCAGGTGTAATGCCAGTAATTTTCGCTTCATCATTTATGACATTTCCAGCAATGATAATATCTATATTTGTAAAAGATGTATCAACATTAACAGGATTTTGGTCAGGGGTATATAAATTTTCTATTGCCACATCATCATCAAGTGTTGGATGGGGATATTCATTAGCAAATGCAATAGTATATTTATTATTAATATTGGGATTCACATATTTTTATACTTATGCTACATTCAATCCAGCAGAAGTATCAAACAATATTAAGAAAAATGGTGGATTCATTCCAGGAATAAGAGCTGGAAAACCAACAACAGATTATTTATCTTCAATAATATCAAAATTAACATTATTTGGAGGATTATTCTTGGCAGTAATTGCTATACTTCCAATGTTATTGAGATTTACAAACTTAAATGTTTCATTTGGTGGAACATCAATACTAATCGTTGTAGGTGTTGCTCTTGAAACAGTACAACAATTAGAATCTCAATTAGTAATGAGACATTATAAAGGTTTCTTGGAATAAAATAAAAGTAAATGAGACGGAATAATTAAATTCTGTCTCAAGAGATATAAAATTTAGGAGGGATTAAGATGGCACAACCAAAAAGAAGATGGTCAAAAGCTAGAACACACTCAAAAAGATCAACATGGAAAGTAGAAGCACCAAAATTTGCTACTTGCCCACATTGTCATGAACCAGTAATGCCACATAGAGTATGCCCAAATTGTGGATATTATGATGGAAAAGAAGTAGTTGCAAAAAAAGAAGAGAATTAGTAAATAGGCAGAACACCATTTAGGTGTTTTTGTCGTGTAGAAAAAATGAATTAAAATTTATACTTTACGACATACTAATTAAAGGAGGATATTAAAGTGAAAAGTTTAAGAAAAACTAAAATAGTAGGAACAATAGGACCTGCAAGTGAAAATAAATTAGAAGAATTATTTGATGCTGGATTAAACGTATGCAGAATAAATTATTCTCATGGTAGTTGGGATGAACAATCTGAAAAATCTCTAAAAATTGCTGAATTAAGAGAAAAATTAGATTTACCAATTGCTTTATTACTAGATATGAAAGGACCTGAAATAAGAACAGGTATGTTATATACTGGTAAAAATACAAAAATTCAATTAAAAGATGGACAAAAATTCACATTAGTTAATGAAGACATTACTGGTGATGAAGAAAAAGTTTCTGTAACATACAAAGAATTATACAAAGATGTAAAACCAGGAACAAAGATTTTAATTGATGATGGTGCAATAGAATTAAAAGTTGATGAAGTTGTTGGAAAAGACATAGTTACAACAGTTGTTCATGGAAATGGATTAGGAAGCAGAAAAACTATGAATTTACCTGGAACAGTAATTAGATTACCAGGTCTAGCTGAAAAAGATATCGCAGACTTAAAAGCAGCTTGTGAACATGATTATGATTTTGTTGCAATTTCATTTGCAAGAAACTTAGATGATATAAGAAATGTTAGAAAAGTATTAGACGAAAATGGTGGAAAAGATATCCAAATAATAACAAAAATCGAAAATATTGAAGGTTTATCAAACTTAGATGCTATTCTTGAAGAAGCAGATGCTCAAATGATAGCTCGTGGTGATATGGCTACAGAAACAGACTTTACAGAACCACCAGTTGTTCAAAAGAGAATAATAAGAACATCTAATAAATTATGCAAACCAGCAATAACAGCTACTCAAATGTTAGAATCAATGACACATCAACCATTACCAACAAGAGCTGAAGCAAGTGACGTAGCAAATGCTATTTATGATAGAACAAGTGCTATAATGCTTTCAGGAGAATGTGCTCAAGGTGATTATCCAGTTGAATGTGTTAAAACAATGGTTAAAATTGCTAACAGAGTTGAACCAGAAATACATTACTGGAAGAGATTCTCAAACAATGAAGATCTTGACTTATCAAATGATGTAACAAAAATTGCATATTCAGCATGTGTTACAGCTAAAAATATGAATGCAGACGCTATTGTGACATATACACATACAGGTGATTCTGTAAGAAAATTAGCAGGATTAGGAGCAGGATGCCCAATCTTAGCTATAACAGATAATAAGAGAACATTCCATCAATTAGCATTAGCTTGGAATGTAACACCAATCTATGTAGAAGCAGGTGCTACAATCGAAGAAACAATTGATAAAGGAATTGAAAAATTAAAGAACAAAGAAATACTTGAAAAAGGTGATGTTGTTGTTCTATCAGGTGGAGCAAAAACATTTTCAAGTGGAATGACAAAAAAAGTAATTGGTGGAATTTTAAGAATTGACTAATCATATAAAAAAGGTTACATTATTGTAGCCTTTTTTTTCTTTATCTATTGCTATTTTTTTCTAAAAATAGTAAAATATAAGTGGCTAAAAATATAATAACAAGGAGGCAGAAACGTGGCAAAACCAACAGTAGCAATAATAGGAAAACCAAATGTAGGAAAATCAACATTTTTTAACTACATAGTAGGAAGTAGAATATCAATTGTTGAAGATACACCAGGTGTTACAAGAGATAGAGTATATGCAGAAACAAACTGGAGAGGGAGAAACTTTACAGTAGTAGATACAGCTGGAATTGAACCAGAAAGTGATGACACAATAATATCACAAATGAGAGAACAAGCAAAAATAGCAATAGATATAGCAGATGTAATACTATTTTTAACAGATGTAAAACAAGGAGTAACAGCAGCAGATCAAGAAATAGCAATTATGTTAAAAAAATCAAAAAAACCAGTAGTACTTGTATGTAATAAAGCAGATAATATGAGTAGAGACAGAAATGAAATATATGAATTTTACAATTTAGGAATGGGAGAACCATATCCAGTATCTGCAGCAAATGCCTTAGGGATTGGTGATGTTTTAGATGCACTATATGAAAATTTTCCAGAAAAAAGTGATGATGAAGATGATGATGGAAGAATAAAAGTAGCAGTTATAGGAAAGCCAAATGTAGGAAAATCATCATTAATAAACAAAATTCTAGGAGAAAATAGAACAATTGTAAGTAATATAGCAGGAACAACAAGAGATGCAATAGACACAGAATATGAAAATGAGTATGGAAAATATGTACTTATAGATACAGCTGGAATAAGAAGAAAAAGTAAAGTATCTGAATCAATAGAAAAATTCAGTATAATGAGAACATTACTTGCAATTGAAAGAGCAGATGTATGTTTAATGATGATAGATGCAAATGAAGGAGTAACAGACCAAGATGCAAAAATTGCAGGTGAAGCACATGAAGCTGGAAAAGGAATAATAATTGTTGTAAACAAATGGGATGAATATGAGAAAGAAACAGGAACATTAGAAAAATACAAAAAAGACATATATGCCAAATTATCATATTTATCTTATGCGCCAGTAATCTTTATATCAGCAAAAACAGGACAAAGAGTTGACAAATTATTTAACATGATAAACAATGTTGCAGAACAAAATGCAATGAGAGTATCAACAGCAACATTAAATCAAGTAATAAATGAAGCAATTGCAATTGTACAACCACCAACAGATAAAGGAAAAAGATTAAAAATCCTTTATGGTACACAAGTTAGTACAAAACCACCAACATTTGTAATATTTGTAAATAATAAAGAACTATTCCATTTTTCATATGAAAGATATTTAGTAAATCAAATAAGAAAAGAATTTGGATTAGAGGGTACACCAGTTAGGATTATTGCAAGAGAAAAAGGTGAAAAGGAGGAATAAAAATGTCAGCATACATAATAGTAACACTAGTAGCATATTTATTAGGAAGTATAAGTTTTTCAGTAATAATAAGCAAAAAAATGGCAGGATTTGATGTAAGAGAAAAGGGAAGTGGAAATGCAGGAGCAACAAACATGTTACGTTCTGTAGGAAAAAAAGGAGCAATATTTACATTAATTGGAGACTGTCTAAAAGGAGTTGTTGCAATATTATTTGCAATAATAGTAGGAAAAATAGCAAAAAATACAGATAAAGCTTTATTGGTACAACTTGCAGGAATAGCAGTTGTTTTAGGACATACATTTCCAATATTCTTTGGATTTAAAGGTGGAAAAGGTGTAGCAACATCTTTAGGAGTACTTTTAATGACAAATTGGCAAATAGGATTAATATGTTTAGTATTTGCACTAGTATTAATGGCACTAAGTAAAATGGTATCATTAGGATCTGTAGGTGCAGCAATACTTTTCCCTGTATTAGTATTATTCATACATACAAACTTTACAGTAAGTGAAGGAAGTAGTTATTTAATATATAGTATAATACTTGCAGTTATAGTAGCATTTAACCATAGAAGCAACATCAAAAGAATATTAAATGGAACTGAAAATAAATTAAGTTTCAAGAAATAATGCAAAAGAAAGGAGAAAATGCTAGAATTTTTATTCTAGCATTTATTAATAAAAATGAAAAATATAGCAATAATAGGAAGTGGAAGCTGGGGAGTTGCTTTAGCAATACACTTAGCAAAATTAGGTAACAAAGTTAAAATTTGGTCATTTTCTGAAGAAGAAAGAGACATAATAAATAATGAAAAAAGATGCAAATTTTTACCAAATGTAGTATTACCAGAAGGAATAGAATGTAGTACATCATATGAAGAAGTAATAAATGGTTCAGACTTTATAATACATGTAACACCATCAAAATTTACAAGAAATACAGTAAAACAATATAAACAATATGTAACAAATCAACCAATAGTAATATGTTCAAAAGGATTTGAAGAAGCAACATTAATGACATTAGATGAAGTAATACAAGAAGAAATACCAAATGCCAAAATAGCAGTTTTATCAGGACCAAGCCATGCAGAAGAAGTATCAATAGCAATTCCAACAGTATTAGTATTGGCTTCAAAATATGATGCAGTATTAAAACTAGTTCAAGACACATTTATGTCTGATAAAATGAGAATTTATACATCAAGAGATGTAAAAGGAGTTGAACTTGGTGGAGCATTAAAAAACATTATAGCATTTTGTGCAGGTGTTGCAGCAGGAATAGATTTAGGTGATAATACATTTGCAGCATTAATAACAAGAGGATTAGCAGAATTATCAAGACTTGGAGTTGAATTAGGAGGACAAAAAGAAACTTTATATGGACTAAGTGGACTTGGAGATCTAATTGTAACATGTTTAAGTGAACATAGTAGAAATAGAAAAGCAGGAAAATTAATAGGACAAGGAAAAACATTAGAAGAAACAAAAAAAGAAGTTGGAATGACAATAGAAAGTATAGACAATATTTTAGTTGCACATGAATTAGGAAAAATTCATAATATAGAAATGCCAATAGTAGAAGCAGTTTATGGAATTTTGTATAATGGATTAAAGCCAGAAGAAGCAGTAAATATGTTAATGAATAGAGCAAGAAAAAACGAAGACTAAATATAAAAAAATTGTCAATAATATTTAATATATATTGAAATATGGCATAAAGCCAAAGAAAGGATGATGTGTTATGGGATTTTTTGATACATTAGGAAAAAAAGCAACTGAAGCTTATAATGTAACAACAAAAAAGACAGGTGAACTTGCAAAAGAAGCAAAATTAAGAATGAAAATTAATGAAAACAAATCAAATATAAATGATTTGTATAAAGAGATTGGAAAAAAAGTTTATGAAAAACATGTAAGACAAGAAAATATAGATATAAAAGCAGATTTAGAAGAAGAATGTGCAAAAATAGATATATTATCAAGTGAAATAGAATCATGTTTAACATCAATATTAGAATTAAAAGATAAAAAACAATGTATAAAATGTCATGCAGAAATCGATGAAAATGCAGTATTTTGTCCAAAATGTGGTGAAAAACAACCTGAAATTGAAGTTAAAGAAGCAGAAGTTGTTACAGAAAATTTAGAAAACTCAGATGTAAAGCCAGAAAATGCGACAGAAGCAGAAATTGTAGAAGAAAAAGTATCTGGAGAAGATAATACAGAAAGAGAAAAAGCAAGTGAAGAAAGTAATTCAGATCAACAATAAATATAGCAAATGAAAGGAATAGCAAAATGAAACTAGTAGTTCAAAGAGTCAAAAAAGCAGAAGTAAAAGTAGATGGAAACATAATTGGAAAAATAGATAAAGGCTTTTTAGTACTAATAGGAATAAAAGTAGGAGATACAAAAGAACAAGCAGATTATTTAGTTAAAAAATTATGCAATTTAAGAGTATTTTCAGATGAAAATGATAAAATGAATTTAAGCATAAAAGATGTAAAAGGAAAATTGCTAATAGTATCTCAATTTACTTTATATGGAGATTGTTCTCAAGGAAATAGGCCATCATTTATTGAGGCTGCGAGACCAGAAGAAGCAAATCCACTATATGAATATTTTTGTAATCAATGTGAATTAAACAATATAGAAGTACAAAAAGGAATATTTGGAGCAGATATGAAAGTAGAACTAATCAATGATGGACCAGTTACAATTATAATAGAAAAATAATTTTAAAGGAGGTCTTTCTATGGAAAGAAAAGTTAAAGTTGTTCAATATGGTGTAGGCAAAATGAGTTTATACACAATGAGATATGTGTATGAAAAAGGTGGAGAAATAGTAGGAGCAATTGATATAAATCCAAAAGTAATAGGAAAAGATATAGGCGAAATATTAGGAACAGAAAATAAAGGTGTAAAAGTTGTTAGTGCAGAAGATGGAAGAAAAGTGCTAGAAGAAACAAGACCTGATATAGTAATAGTAACAACAATGAGCTTAATAAAAGACTTAGAAAATCCATTAATGTTATGTGCAGAATTAGGATTAAATGCAATAACAACATGTGAAGAAGCATTTTATCCAGAAAATTCAAATCCAACATTAACAAAGAAAATTGATGAACTTGCAAAGAAAAATAATTGTACAATAACAGGAAGTGGATATCAAGATATTTATTGGGGACAATTAATTTCATCAATAGCAGGATCAACTCAAAAAATAACAAAAATAAAAGGAAGTTCAAGTTATAATGTAGAAGAATATGGAATAGCATTAGCAAAGGCACATGGAGCAGGGCTTACATTAGAAGACTTTGACAAAGAAGTAGCATCTGTTGATAGAATATCAGATGAAGAAAGACAAAAAATAGTTGAAAGTGGAGATTATCTGCCATCATATATGTGGAATGTAAATGGTTGGTTATGTGAAAAATTAGGATTAACAGTAAAATCACAAAGACAAAAATGTGTACCACAAACATATAAAGAAGATTTATATTCATCAACATTAGGAATGACGGTAAAAGCAGGAGATGCAACAGGAATGAGTGCTGTTGTTACAACAGAAACAGAAGAAGGAATTACAATTGAAAGTGAATGTATAGGAAAAGTGTATGCGCCAGATGAATATGACAAAAATGAATGGACAATTTATGGTGAACCAGAAACAACAATAGTTGTTGCAAAACCAGCAACAGTAGAACTTACATGTGCATCAATTGTAAATAGAATACCAGATGTTATAAATTCAAAACCAGGATATGTTCCAACATGTGAATTTGGAGAATTGAATTTTAAAATAAAACCATTAAATGAATATGTAAAATAATTTCCTAAAAACTGTAAAAATGGTTGACAATAATAAAAAAATATGATATAATGAAAAACGTTTGAGTGGAGAACTCAAATATGTACGCAAAGAAACTCATATGTAAAACTTACAGGAGGAAAAGGCAATGGAAAACGAAATTAACATGAATGAAAAGGCAAAAGTTCTGGTGTTTTTGGACACTGAGGATTTGATGCGGATTCGTGGGACTGTAGACTATGATGCTGTTTTTGCACGCATAGCCAAAAATGGTGATCTAGAACTGTTGAGGGACGATGCCCAAACAGTTAACGGATATGCTGTTTGTGGCGAGGAACGTAATGCAAAGCTTAAAAGCATTATCGTTGCTGGCGAAAATGTTCAAATCAATGTCTTCAGCAAAAAGAAAGGAAAGTTTGTTCCTATTGATGTAAAGGCAGAAAAAGGTCTGCTGGATCTTCGCAAGTTGATTTCCAAACCTAACAAAAAGTAAAAAATATGCAGAGTGTGATATTATCATGCTCTGCATATTTTTTAAATTTCCGTAATTTTCATATTATATTTATCTTCAAAAACTTTCTTTTTAGTAATATATTCTTTTGTTCTAATACCTTTAACATCAATAACATCATAAGAATTATCAGTATTAAAAACAATAAAATCAGCTTTATATTTTAGACCAGGTGCAAGCATAAAAGTAGGCTGTAAGCAAAAGCCATTAATCTCTTTTGCCTGTAATTTCAATTTTAATTCACAATAATAATCAGCTTCTTTTTGGCTATCAAAAGTATGACCATCAATAGAAGTCTTATTTGCTCTATATTTACTTTTTTTTACTTTATTATTAGCGAAGTTCTTATAATCTTCAACACTCCAATGTTCCATTTTTTCTCCAATCTGTGAAAATAATATCTTTAAAATTATATATTAAAATAGAAAGAAATTCAATAAAAATAGAAAAAACTTGTCGAAATATTTTACTGAAAGTATAGTCAGTTTATTGACAAAGATATATCAAATATGATAATCTAGTATTGAAAACTAGATTAATTTTTGGTTTAATGAAAGGAAGAATAAATATGGAAAGATATTTTGAATCAGTAAACTGTAAAAATATAAAAGAAATAGTATATAATTCAGCAAAAAAATTTGCTGAAAATGTAGCATTTGTAATAAAACATAAAAATGAGAAAAAAGAAGTAAGTTATGAAAGTATAACATATAAAAAATTATTACAAGATGTTAATGAATTTGGAACAAAATTATATGATATGGGGTTAAAAAACAAAAGAGTAGCTATTGTTGGAAGAAACAGATATGAATGGGTAGTAGCACATTTATCAAATCTATTAGGAGGAATTGTTTCAATACCATTAGACAAAGAATTGCAAGTTGATGAGTTAGAAAGTTGTTTAGAAAGAAGTAAAGCAGATGTTATAGTATTTGATGAAAAATACATTGACAATATAGAAAAAATAAAACAAAATGGAAAAACAAATTTACAAGAATATGTTTGCATGACAGAGCAAGAAGGATATAAGAATTTCTGGACATTAAAAAAAGAAGGTGCAGAAATATTAAAAAATGGAAACAATGAATATGTAAATTGTGAAATAGACAATGATAAAATGGCAATATTATTATTCACATCTGGAACAACATCAAAATCAAAAGCTGTAATGTTGTCAAACACAAATATAGCATCAAATGTTTATGCAATGTTATTGGTTGAAGATATGAGACCAACAGATAACAATTTAGCATTTTTACCATTTCATCATATATTTGGATCAACATGTATGATAGTAATGATTGCAATTGGGGCCAAAACAGCATTTCCAGATGGATTAAGATATGTAGCACAAAATTTAAAAGAATATCAAATATCTCTATTTGTAGGAGTTCCATTATTAGTTGAAGCAATTTATAAAAATATAGAAAAAGAAATAGAGAAAAAAGGAAAAACAAAACTTATAAATAATGCAAAAAAATTAAGTAATTGCTTATTAAAACTTCATATTGATGTTAGGAGAAAACTATTTAAAGATGTAATAGATGCACTTGGTGGAAGAATGAGATTTATAATTTCAGGAGGAGCACCATTAGACAAGAAAGTTGCACAAGGATTTAATGAATTAGGAATTGAAGTTGTTCAAGGATATGGGCTAACAGAAACATCACCAGTTATATCTGCTGAAAATGCAAAAAAGAAAAGATATGGTTCAATAGGTTTTCCTATGGAAAATGTAGAAGTTGAAATAATAAATAAAGATGAAAATGGAATTGGAGAAATACGTGTAAAAGGACCTAATGTAATGTTAGGATATTATGAAAATGAAGAAGCAACTAAAAAAGTTATGAAAGATGGATGGTTTTATACAGGAGATTTAGCATATAAAGATAAAGATGGATTTATCTTTTTAACAGGACGTCAAAAAGATATGATAGTTTTAAAAAATGGTAAAAAAGTATTTCCAGAAGAATTAGAAACATTAATTAATAGATTAGATTTAGTAAAAGAATGCATTGTATATGGAATGCCAGATGAAAAAGATAAAAATGATTTAAAACTATCAGTAAAAATTGTTTATGATAAGAAAATAGCTGAAGAAAAATATTCAGGAAAATCAGAAGGAGAATTATATCAAATTTTATGGGAAAAAGTAAAAGAAATCAATAAAACATTCCCACCATATAAATATATAAAAAATATGATTTTAACAGATGAAGAATTAATAAAAACAACAACTCAAAAAGTAAAAAGAAATGAAGAAATAAAAAGAATTCTTGAAAGATAACCCTTAACTAATTGCAAGCTTTTATATAAGCTTGCAATTTTATGTAAAATGTGATATAAATTATATATACGAATGTTAAAAAGCAAAGGAGTACAAGATGTCAGAAGTACGTATTGAAATCGCAACAAAAAATCCTAGCAAAGTAAAAGCAATTACTGAAGTTTTCAAAATTTATTTTGAGAATGTATCAAGTAAGGGAACAGAAGTAATCTCTGGAGTGCCTGATCAACCAATCAATGAAGATGTTTTCAAAGGTGCTAAAAATCGGATTGAGTTTTTGAAGAAAAATTTAGAAGAACATAATTACGATTATTTGGTATCTTGTGAAGGTGGTCTCATTAATATGTATGGAGGCTGGTACAATGTTCAGATTGTAACTATTGAGAACAAGCAAGGAGAACAGACTACAGGAATTAGTCAAGCATATCCTATTAGTGAAGAAAAAATTCCTCAAATTATTGAACAAGGACTGGCTAAAGTTCTTGATACTGCATTTGACGGAAAAGGTGGAATGAGAGTTTTAACTCAAAATCAAAGAACAAGGGAGGATTTTATTAAAGAATCGACACTTATGGCATTAAGTGGTTTGTTGAATAACAAAACATGGTAAAAACAAAAAGCAGAGGTTGAATTTTAACTTCTGCTTTTTGTTGTATGTATGACATATATAAACTTTACATAATTGTATTGAAAAAGGCTATAAGATATGATAAAATATAGCTATTATAAAAAAGGAGAAAAAATATGAAAAATTTAGAAAAAGAATTAGAAGAATTTAAGAAATTCAAAAAAGATTTTAAATATGAAGTAAAAGAAGTTGAAGAAAAAGATGGAGTAGAAGTATATGAAGGCGAAAGTTTAATAGATGAAAATGGAAAAGAGAAAGGTGAAGGCGAAAATTGGATAAATGTAGGTTATAAACATTCAGGACCATATGCTAAAGTATTATCTAATTTATTTCCATACGAATTTGTTTTTAAAGGAAAAAAATTAAATAGTATAGAATCATTTTTTCAAGGAATAAAATTTAAAGATCCACAATTACAAGATATAGTATTCACATATGGAGGGTTAGATTCGAATTATATACAAGCATGTAGTGAGTATAATTGGAAAGAAAATGGAATTGTATTTTGGCAAGGAAAAGAAATAGATAGATATAGTGAAAAATATGATGATTTAATAGATGAACTATATATATCAGCAATACAAAACCCATTATATAGAAATGTTTTGAAAAATTGCACAAAAGAAATAATACATACAATGGGAAAAAAGGAAAAAAGTGAAACAACATTTACAAGATATGAATTTGAAAAACAATTAAATTGTTTAAAAGAATTTTTAAAGAAAGAGAGTAATTAAGTATGGTAGAAAAATTAAAGTTGCAAGATTTTGATATATTAGGAATCCTTGAATTAAAAGACATTCAAGGAATAGAAAAATTTGTTACACCAATAAAAGATGAAGAAGGAAGAACCAAAAGCTATTTATCAAGATCAAAAGAATATTATAATGTAAAAACAATGTCTGAACTTGCAATTTGTAGAGAAGAATTGCAACATTTATTAACAAGAGAATGTTCAAAAAGAAACTTTGTTATATTAGAAAACATGCTTAATTGCTCAGGAAAAGTGTATTTTAAAAATTTTGAAAAATATATAAAATATAAAGTACAAGGAAAAGATACAAGAAATCAATTAATTCAATTAATCCAAGCACAAAAATGTTTAGAAGAAGATATTAGAAATATATTAATACTTTTACAAGGAAATAATTGTATAGAAGTAGATCTTGGTAATAGATTACCTGGTGGAGATGAAAACTCAGAACAAAGACCAATAGAAATGGATAATAAAGCAATATTATATATGTTTGCAAAATCATTATCTCAAGCAAAAGATCCAGATAAAGTAGAAGTTGTAACACCTGGATATGGTGGAATATATATAGGACCAATGTTAAAAGCAATGTATGGATATGATTATACAATTTTATTGAAAAGCAAATATGTAGAAGAAGCTACAAAACTAGATCATGTTGATGTAAGAGAACTAACATCAAGTCAAAGACCTTTTGAAGAAGGAAAAAAGGTATTGTTATTAGATGATAATGTAGGAACAGGGGCAACATTAAAAGAGACCAAAGAAGCATTAGTTAATGCAGGAATAAGAAACATCAAAATGGGAGCAGTACAATTTAATTGGAGAAATTATTATAGAGTATCTGTAGGGGAGAAAAAAGACATAGATAGATTTGAAACTAGTGATTTTGACATTATAACACCAATTAATTATGCTGGTCACAAATTATATAGAAACGCAAAAAATTTATTATTATCATCTGGAGGAGCTGACTATATAAAATATCTAGAATCAAAAGCATATAGAAAAGAATTTTGTGATTTACAAGGAGCTGTAAGAAGAGGAATTTTATGTGCAAGACCAACAGGATTAGAATTAGATCCAGAACATAAAACACCAAATCAAACAAATCTTGCAGAAGACTGTGTAATACTTGAAAAATATCAAAACTCACCAAAAACAATACAAAATAAATTTGCTAGAAATCTAATAGATAGAATCATTGATGAAACAGAACAACTTGGAAAAAATTTAGAGATACCAAAATCAAAAGAAAATCTTCAGGATGAACAGTAAAAGTATTGCAACTTTACGAATATTGTTATATAATTTGAAAAAAAGTACAAGGAGAAAAAAATTGATACTATATCCAAAAGCACATTTTAACAATGTAAAAGAAATATCAATAGAATTTTTAGAAAAGAATAATATAAAAGCATTAATATTAGATGTAGATAATACACTAATAGATTATGATAGAAATATGCCTGATGGAACTGTAGAATGGGTAGAGCAACTAAAAAATAATGGAATAAAATTTTATATTGTATCAAACACAAATAAGAAAGACAAAGTAGAGCAAGTATCACAAAAACTAAAAATAAAATATAATTATTTTGCAAAAAAACCATTAAAAACAGGATTATTAAAGGCACAAAAAGAATTACAAGAAAAGCCAGAAAATGTTGCAGTAGTAGGAGATCAAATCTTTACAGATGTATTAGGTGGAAATAGATGCAAAATGTTTACAATCTTGATAGAACCAATAGCAGAAAAAGATATATGGCTAACAAAAGTAAAAAGACCAATAGAAATATTTATAAAGAAAAAATATTTAAAGAAAATAAACAAAGGAGGAGATATGGATTAAAATAATCCATACAAGAAAAAATGTATATAAATGATACACACATAGGATTTTTTATAGGAATATTTATATTAGGCTTATTAGTAGGTCAATTTGTAGACTGGATGAATAAAAGATTACCAGAATACAAAAAAGTATTCTCAAAAGAAATATTCCAAGAATACAAAATAAACTTTAAACCAAATTATATATTAATGTTAATTACAGCTATATTATATTGTGCAATATTATATAGGTATGGAGTACAGAAAACACTGATAGAAAATTTAAACTTAATAAAATATTTGATTTTAACACCAATGCTATTATCAGCATTTGTAATAGATTATAGACAACAAATTATACCAAATAGATTAAATTTAACAATGTTTGAAATAGGATTAATAATAGCATTTTTATATGGGATGTCAAATGTAGCAATAACAGTAGATATGTTACTTGGAATGTTAGTAGGTGGTGGAATATTTTTAGCAATAACATTAATAGGAAGTTTAATATATGGAAAAGAAGCATTAGGATTTGGTGATGTAAAACTAATGGGAGCATTAGGGCTATATTTTGGAGTATCAAATATTTTAGCAATATCAGCAATGTCATTTCTAATAGGAGCAATATTAGGAATAATATTAATAGTTACCAAAATAAAAAAATCAAATGAATATATACCATTTGGACCATTTATAGTAATAGCAACATTTATAAGTATATTTGTACCATTTGATATATTATTAAAAACACTTTTAGTAATATTCACATTAGGAACATATAAAGCAGTATAAATGTATTGAAAGGAATTGAATTTGAATGAATAGAAAAATGCAATGGTTGAGAAACAAACTATTGAGTATGGATTTGCAAGGTATGATAGTATCAAATCCAGTAAATATAAGATATTTAACTAATATACAAGCAGAAGGAATATTATTAGTAACAAGAAAAGAAAATATATTTTTAACAGATTCAAGATATATTGAAGATGTTCATAATACATTAACATTATTTGATGAAATAGTTGTATATGATATGAGAGGATTATCAATAGATGATTATGAAAACTTTTTTATGTTTTGCGAAAATGTAGGATTTGAAGAAAATTATGTAACATATGCAAAATACAAAGAATATATGCATAGATTTAAAATAAACAATTTTGTAGAAACAGAAAACATGATAGAAAAACAGAGAATGATAAAAGATGAAGAAGAAATTGAATCTATACAAAAAGCATGTAAAGTAACAGATGAATGTTTTGAATATATATTAGGATATATAAAGCCTGGTATGACAGAAAAGCAAATTGCAAGAGAAATAGATGATTACTATTATAAAAATGCAGAAGGAACATCATTTGACACAATAGTTGCATCTGGTGAAAATTCTTCAAAACCACATGCAGTTCCAACAGATAGAAAAATACAAGAAAAAGATATTATAACAATAGACATGGGATGTAAAATTGATGGATATTGTTCAGATATGACAAGAACATTTTTTGTGGGAGAAATACCAGAAGAAATGAAAAAAGTATATGATTTAGTACTAAAAAATCAAGTTCAAACATTAAATGATATGAGAGAAGGATATAGTACTAAAATGTTGGCTAAAATGGTAGACAATGATTTTAGATTAAATAATTATGATTTAATACATGCTTTAGGGCATGGAGTTGGATTAGACATTCATGAATCACCAATTATTAGTACAAGATCTGAAAATGCACTAAAAGAAAATATGGTTGTAACAGATGAGCCTGGAATTTATATTGCAGGACAATTTGGTATTAGAATTGAAGATACAGTTTTAATTACCAAAGGCGGTTGTGAAGCATTAACTAAGTCAAATAAAGAGTATGTAGTTATTTAGAGGATATATAGTATTAAAATTATTTAATAATAAAAGATTAAAAGGAGGAAAATCCTAGCCTAATATTTGCAAATAATATTGAAGTAGGATATATTTAAAGAGGAAAACCTTAGCCTAAAATATGGGACAAAGAGCAAGGCAATGCAGAACTCAAATCTTGTTCTAATTTTTTGGAGAGAATAAAGTTTAAACAATTAAATAATATTATATAAATAGTTACTAGATATTGAAAAGTTATATAAATAATGTTATAATTCATTATAGTTATACGAATGGTAACAAAGATATTTAATCAGCAAATCTCTAAAAACAATTGTTAGGAGGCATTTGGGATGAAAGAAATTACTCAAAAAGATATTGAAAAAGTGAAATGTGAGTTAGCTAAAAAACGGAAAGAATTTGATGAATTAACTTTTACAGATTTGGAAGAACAACTTAAGTGGATTCGGGAATTTTTTAATGAATATATCCCAGAATTGGAAAAGAGGTTTTTATCGGAAAAAGAGTTAAGAGAATGGAAGTTTTTGCCTAATGAACTTAGAATTTATTTTTATTTATATTTCCCAGAACATGGATTAAATATGGCAAATTATTCTCAGGAACTTTGCTATAAACTTGCTGAAGAACGTGAAGGAAAATATCCATATTTAACAGGAAGAAGATTTTTATTTTAAGTATAATGGCGAAGAATAAATTGATAAAGGTGAAAATATAGTATAAAATTCTTATTTCAATAAATAGAGAAATTCTTTAGCAAAGAAAGTAACCTATATAATTTATATGTAGATTACTTTCTTTTTAAATAAATTATTTTTTACTATAAATATAAAAAATAACAAAAACATCTACACAAAAACAAAATAATGTGTTATAATAATTGCATTAAGTTACAAATAGGAGGAATTAGAGATGTCAGGACATAGCAAATGGCATAATATACAAGCCAAAAAAGGAAAAGCAGATGCAGCAAGAGGAAAAGTATTCACAAAATTAGGAAGAGAATTATTAATAGCAGTAAAAGCAGGAGGACCAGATCCAGCAGGAAATTCAAAACTAAAAGATGTTATAGCAAAATGCAAAGCAGCAAATATGCCAAATGATACAATAAACAATGCAATCAAAAAAGCATCAGGAGAAGGAAGCACAGCTGTATATGAAGAAATAACATATGAAGGATATGGACCATGTGGAGTTGCAGTAATAGTAAATGCAAACACAGATAACAGAAATAGAACAGCTTCAGATGTAAGACATGTATTTGATAAAGCTGGTGGAAACTTAGGAACATCAGGATGTGTATCATATATGTTCAACAAAAAAGGTGTAATAGTAATTGAAAAAGAATCAACAGATATGGATGAAGAAGAATTAATGATGTTAGCATTAGATGCTGGAGCAGAAGATTTCACATCATCTGATGATGTATATGAAATTACTACAGACCCATCAAATTTCTCAGAAGTTAGAGAAAAACTTGAACAAGCAGGATTAACATTCTTAGAAGCAGATGTTCAAATGGTTCCAACAACAACAGTTTCATTAGATGATGATGGAGCTGAAAAAATGGAAAGATTAATTGAAAGACTTGAAGAATTAGATGATGTAATGGATGTATATCATAATTGGGATATGTAAAAAAATTAATAATTAGTTCTAAAATATAAAGAAAGAGCATATATATATAATATATGTTCTTTTTTGTTGTGTAGAAAAATATTTATAAAAAAGGAGGAAAAAGTGTCAAAATTAGAAATAGTATTAGAATATTTACCAATAACATTAAGAAAAGAAATAATATCAAATATAGGAACAGAAGAAAACAAAATAGAAGAAATACGATTAAGAAGCAATAAACGATTATGTCTAAAAATTGGACCAGAAACGGTATTAGCAGAATACATAGTAAGTCAGCAAGAACTATTACAAACATTTGAAAAAATCTGTGAAAACTCAATATATTCTTATAGAAGACAAATATGTGAAGGATTTATAACAATAAGAGGAGGAAACAGAGTAGGAATAGTAGGAAGCGGAGTAATAGAAAATGGACAGGTTATAAATATAAATTACATATCAAGTTTAAATATTAGAATAGCGAGACAACAAATTGGATGTAGTCAAAAAGTAATGTCAAATATAATAAATTCTGAAACAAACACAATATATAACACATTAATAATATCACCACCACGGATGTGGAAAAACAACATTATTAAGAGATATAATAAGAAACTTAAGTAATGGATTCGGAAGATTTAAAGGACAGACAATAGGTGTGGTTGATGAAAGAGGAGAAATTGCAGCAATATATAAAGGAATTCCACAAAATGATATAGGAATAAGAACAGATGTAATAGACAATGTGCCAAAGCCAGAAGCAATGAGAATACTAGTACGCTCTATGGCACCACAAATTATAGCATGTGATGAGATAGGAAGTAAAGAAGACATTGAAGCAATAAATTATGTAATGTGTTCAGGAGTCAAAGGAATTTTCACAGCACATGGAAATGATATAGAAGATGTATGTAAAAATCCATGGATGGCACAATTAATAAATAATCATATATTTGAAAGAATAATTCAATTAAATTCTAAGCAGAAAGGAGATTCGAAATGTATTATTGCGTAAAAACAATATTATTATTTGCGATATTTTCATTATCGACAGGAATTGGAATTTTAATCTCAAAAATGTATGAAAATAGAGTAAAAGAATTAAGACAATTTAAAAATATTTTAAACATAATAAAAACAAAAATAAAATTTACATATGAGCCATTGACAGAAATTTTTAATCAAATATCACAAGAAAAATCAAGTAAAATTGAAGAGATATTTGAAAACATGACATATAAATTAGAATTTGAAAATGTAAAATATTCTTGGATGGACGCAATTCAAGAAGCAGATATAAGTATAACACAAGAAGACAAAGATATTTTAAAAGAATTAGGGAAAGTCTTAGGACAAACTGATGCAGATAGTCAAGTAAATGAGATTGAAGTAACTGAAAGCTTTTTAAATATGCAAATAGAAAAAGCTGAAGAAGCAAGAAAGAAAAATCAAAAAATGTATAAAACATTAGGAGTAGTTGTAGGACTAGTCTTTGTAATTATATTAATTTAATTGAAATGTGTATTGTCTTGAAATAAATTCAATTTTTTACTATTGCCTTTAGGGAAAAAAGAAAGGATGTTTTTTATGGATATAAACTTATTATTTAAGATTGCTGCAGTCGGAATTTTAGTAGCAGTATTGCATCAAGTATTAGTAAGAGCAGGAAGAGAAGATCAAGCAATGATGACAACACTTGCTGGACTTGTAATTGTATTATCAATGGTTATTCAACAAATAAGTTCATTATTTAATACAGTTAGAACATTATTTGATTTATAATCAATTCCAAATAGAAGGGAATAAGAAGAAAATATGACAGATGTAATTAAAATAATAGGAATAGGTTTACTTGCACTAATAATAATTGTAATTCTAAAACAATATAAGCCAGAATTTGCGATATATGTATCAATGGTAGCAGGAGTATTAATATTAGTATTATCAATTCAAAAACTAACAGGAATTATTAATTTATTACAATCATTGGCAAATAAAACATATATAAATAAAAGTTTTCTAAGTATTTTACTAAAAATTACAGGAATAGCATTTATAACAGAATTTGCTGTAAGTATTTGTTCAGATGCAGGAGAAAAAGCAATAGCAAGTAAAATAGAAATAGGAAGTAAAGTAATAATTATTGCAATGTCAATACCAATTATAACGAGTTTATTGGAATTAGTTATAGAAATTTTACCATGAATTAAAAAATAATTACAATTTTTGCTTGACAAAATTTAATTATTTTTCAATTTAGATTTGAACAAGAGAAAAGGAATGAAATAAAAAATGAATGAATCAATATTAACATTTAGATGTTATAGAAAAAAATATAATTTTAGAAAATTAAAAAAATACATAATAATAATGATTATATTCATAAGTATAATTATACCAACTAAAGTATTTGCAGATACAGAAAATGAAATAATGAATAATACACAAGAAAAATTTAATATAAACAGCTTTATAAAAGAAGCAGACAAATATACAGGAGACTTTCTTGAAGATGTAAATTTAGGGGATATGCTAAATCAAGCAATACAAGGAAAAGTAGATAATAAAACATTATATCAAAAAATATTTAAAATGTTTGGAAAAGAAATAACAGTAAGCTTAAAAACATTAATCAGTATATTAGTAATAATTGTAATTCATGGAATTTTAAAATCAGTAACAGATAATCTAGAAAATAAAAATATATCTCAAATAATTTATTTTGTTCAATACATATTAATTGTAACACTTATAATGTCAAATTTTACAGAAATAATAAAAATTGTTAAAAACACAGCAGATGATTTAGTTGGATTTACAAATGTATTAATGCCACTATTATTAACATTAATGATGTATACAGGGAGCATAGCGACAACATCATTATTAGAACCAATTATATTATTTGCTATAAATTTTATTGCAAATTTAATAAAAAATATATTAATTCCAATAGTTTTAATAATAGTAGTATTTTCAATAATCTCAAAAATTTCAGAAAAAATGCAAATTGAAAAATTATCAAAATTTCTAAAATCAAGTGTTGTATGGGTATTAGGAATAGTATTAACAATATTTGTTGGTGTTGTATCATTAGAGGGAACATTAAGTAGTAGTGTTGACGGAATAACTGCCAAAACAGCAAAATCGGCAGTTTCAACGATAATACCAGTTGTAGGAAAAGTTTTAGGTGATGTTGTAGATAGTGTATTAGGATGTGGAATTATATTAAAAAATGCAATAGGACTAATAGGAGTAATTATAGTAATAGGAATATGTATAACACCTATTATAAAAATTGCAACAATGTGCATAATGTATAGTTTAGCATCAGCAGTAGTCCAACCAATAGCAGATGATAAAATAGTAAAAGTATTAGACGAAATGGGAGGAGTATTTAAACTATTATTAGGAATATTATGTTCATTATCTGTAATGTTAATAGTTGGAATAACATTAGTTATAAAAATTTCGAATAGTGGGATGATGTATAGATGATAAATTTTTTGAGTTCATGGGCAGAACAAGTTATATTAGCAGTCATAATTGCTACAATTTTAGAACTTATTTTACCAAATAGTAAAAATAAAAAATATGTTCAAATGGTAATAGGTGTTTATGTATTATTTAATATAATATCACCAATTATAAAAAATAAAGAAAAACTAGTATTTAGTGAAATTGATTTAGATAAATATATTACAACATCAACAAAAGTAGAACAATCATCAATGGATGCAAGATTAGAAAAAATATATTTAGATGAATTAGAAAATAATATAAAATCAAAATTCAAAAACGCAGGAATAGAAATAATAAAATGTACTATAGATGCAGAATTAGATACAACTAAGAAGAATGCTGGAATACATTCAATAGATGTAAAAGTAAAAAATGTTGATGATGAGAAAAAAATTTCAAAGATTAAACAAGAGATAATTGAAGAATATGAGATAAGTGAGGATAAAATCAAAATTATTATAAAATAATTTTAAAAGGAGAATGCTTATGCTAAAAGAATTATTTAAGAAAAGAGAAGAACAGACAGATCAAAAGAAAAAAATAGAGAATATTGTGGCATTTATAATAATATTAATTATAACAGTATTAATAATAAATAATATGTGGTCAAAAGATGAAAAGAAAAATACAAATACTACAGGAAAAGTATTAGCTGGAAATGTTGAAAGTCAAGTATCAACTAGTGAAAATACGGATGATTTAGAAACGAGATTAAAAAATATTTTAGAAACAATTAATGGAGTAGGAAAAGTAAAAGTTTTATTAAAATATTCTGAAAGTAGTCAAGTTGTAGCAATGTATAATGAAACAAATTCAGAAAATAAAACTGAAGAAAATGACGGAGATGGAGGAACTAAAAATAGTACAGAAACTGAGACAAAAAGAGAAATTGTATATACAGATGAAAATGGAACTAGTAAACCAATAACAGAAAAATTAATAATGCCAGTAATTGAAGGAGCTATAATTACAGCACAAGGAGCTTCAAATGCAAATATAAAGTCATCAATAGTTAGTGCAGTAGAAGCGGTTACAGGTCTGGCAATACATAAAATACAAGTATTTGAGATGAAAAATTAAGTGAAAACTGATTACAACTTAGAAGAGGGCATATTATTAGAATTTAATTCTTTATATGGAGGAGAAATAATATGGATTTAAAAAAAATTAAATTTAAAACAGGTACAGCAGCGATATATGTACTCGCATTAATGTTGGTTGGATTAGGATATTGGAATTATGTATCAACAGAATCAAATAATATCCAAACAGTAGCAGAAACTCAAACGGAAAATTCTGAAGATGAGAACTTAGGAGATGCACAATTTGTTAGTAGTAATGATGTGACATTAGAGACAAAATCAACACAAAGTACAGAAACAAGTACTGAAATAGTCAAAACGGAAAGTACTAATAAATCTAATGATTATTATGAAGAATCAAAATTACAAAGAGATACAATGTATTCACAAACATTAGAAACATATAAAGAAATGCTTAATAATTCAAATGTATCTGAAGAACAAAAAGCTATAATAACACAAGAAATTACAAATGTAAATAAAGAGAAAAATGCAATAATGGTTTGTGAAAATTTAATAACAACAAAAGGATTTTCTAATTGTGTAATTTTTGTAAATACTGATAGTGTGAGTGTTGTGGTTGAAGATGATAACTTAAAAAGTGAGGAGATTGCTCAAATTCAAAATATTATTTCAAGAGAAATGAATGCAAAAGTTGAAAATATACATATCATGACTAAGAAATAAAAGAAATTCAATTATTAGAATTCCATTTTTCTAATTTAAAACCTTGAAATTTAAAAATCTATATAGTAAAATATACTCAAAAAAGAAAAGGCATAAAAATGGTAGATTTAAATAAAGAGATAAAATATGTAAAAGGAGTAGGTCCTAATAGAGAAGTATTATTAAATAAACTAAAAATATATACATTAAAAGACTTAATAACATATTATCCAAGAGACTATGAAGACAGAAGCAAGCCAAAAAATATATATGAATGTGAAGATGGAGAAGAAGTTTTAATAGAAGCAATGCCAACAGGAAAAATTTCAGAATATAGAAAAGGAAAGATGGTAATAAGTCGACTAATAGTAAAAGATCAAACAGGAACATGTTATATAACATGGTTTAATCAAGGATATTTAAAAAGTGTATTTGCACCAGGAAGATTATATAGATTTTTTGGAAAAGTAGCCAAAAAAGGAAATAGAATTGAAATGAATTCACCTGTTTATGATGAAATAGATCAAAGTAAAAACACAGGAAAAATAATACCGATTTATCCATTAACATATGAACTAAAGCAAAATACATTAAGAAAGATAATGGAAAATGGGTTAACAGAAGTATTTGGAAAATTAGACGAAACATTGCCAGAATATGTATTAAAAGAAAACAATTTATTAGATATAAATACATGTATAGAAAGAATACATTTTCCACATGAATTTTCAGACTTTAATAAGGCAAGAGAAAGACTTGTATTTGAAGAACTTTTAATAACACAATTAGCATTGTTAAAATTAAAAAACAATTATGATAAAGATAGAAATGGAATAAAATTTGATAAAAATGTAAAAATGTCAGATGTTATAAATAAATTACCATTTAATTTAACAAAAGCACAATTAAGAGTATTAGAAGAAATTGATAATGATATGGAAAGTCCACATTCAATGAACAGATTATTACAAGGAGATGTAGGTTCAGGAAAAACAATTGTAGCAATGATAGCAGCATATAAAGCAGTAAAATCTGGATATCAAGTAGCAATAATGGCGCCAACGGCAATACTTGCAAGTCAACATTTAGAGAGTTTTGAATCAATATTAAATCAATTTGGAATAAGGTGTGAATTATTAATATCAAGCATAACCAAAAAGAAAAAAATTGAACTTTTGGGAAGATTACAAAATGGAGAAATTGACATATTAATTGGAACACATGCAATGCTAGAGGAAAATGTAATATTTAAAAATTTAGGATTAGTAGTTACAGATGAACAACACAGATTTGGAGTAAAGCAACGTGCAACAATTTCAAATAAAGGACAAAATCCAGACATAATAGCAATGTCTGCAACACCAATTCCAAGAACATTAGCATTAATATTATATGGTGACTTAGATATATCAATAATAGACGAACTTCCACCAAATAGAAAGAAAATAGAAACATTTGCAGTTACAAAGGAAATGACAGAAAGAGTAAATACATTTGTAAAAAAGCAAATAGATGAAGGAAGACAAGCATATATTGTCTGTCCATTAGTTGAAGAAAATGAAGAATTAGGTTTAAAATCTGTTATTGAATTAGAAGAAAAATATAAAAACGAAACATTTAGCAATTACAAAGTAGCATATTTACATGGAAAAATGAAAGCAAAAGAAAAAGATGAAATAATGGAACAATTTAAAAATGGAGAAATACAAATACTGATATCAACAACAGTAATTGAAGTAGGAGTAAATGTACCTAATGCGAGTATTATGGTAGTTGAAAATGCAGAAAGATTTGGACTTGCACAATTACATCAATTGAGAGGAAGAGTTGGAAGAGGAGAATATCAATCATATTGTATTTTAAAATTTGAAGGAAATGGAAAAACAACAAAAGAAAGAATGAAAGTAATGTGCCAAACAAATGATGGATTTATAATATCTGAAAAAGATTTGGAATTAAGAGGTTCAGGAGACTTTTTTGGAACAGAACAACATGGTATACCTGAATTTAAAATAGCAAATTTATTTGAAGATATGGGAACCTTGAAAAAGGTTCAAAAAATAGCAATGGAAATTATGGCAGATGATCCATTACTTGAAAAAGAAAAAAATATAAAACTAAATGAATTAGTAAAAGAAAAATTTAGTTCAAGAATAGAAATTTAAAAGGATGTAGATAAAAATGTGGCAAATAATAGGAAGATTAATAGGTGCTTTAATAGCTTTAGCAGGGGTAATAATGATATATGATGCTCGTTTAATTACTAAAAAATATTTTAGCTTTGGGGATAAAAATGAAGCAACAACAGGACTAAAAATGCTTGGAACAATTGTGTGTGTGATGGGTGGAGTTTTAGTTATGTTTATAAAATAATAGTCATAAAAATGTTCAATTATGAATAAAATAAATTAAATATTTTTGGTAAAATACTTGACAATGTAATTAGTATTGTGCTAAAATAACATTTGTCAAGTAAATATGCGGATGTGGCGGAACTGGCAGACGCGCTGGTCTTAGGAACCAGTGTCAACGACGTGGGGGTTCAAGTCCCTTCATCCGCACCAATGACGTATCTGTTCGAACTAATAGAACAGAATTGATACAAAAATCAATCAGAAAATAAATCTGGTTGATTTTTTTGTTGTCTAAAAACAATATGAAAATCATCCAAATGAAAGGATGGTGTAAAAATTGAAAATAATTAAACAAGAATTACAATTTGAAGAATGTCTAAAACAGAGACTTGAATTTATATGTGAATTTGCTAAAGTTACCACTACTTTTATAAATGGTAGCATTAGGAAATTAGAAAAAACTAATCTTACATAATTAAATAGTACTACAAATATATCGTCAAACACGCTATTTGTCAAAAAAATTTAAAAATTAATTGAAAATTATGTAAAATTATAGTATAATATATTTAGTATGGCAGTAGCCATTTTACATATATTCCTTTTTGCACACTAACGTCTTGTTAGTTTTACATATAAAAAAATCTTACAACAAATTGGAGGAATTAAAAATGAAAAAAATTGTTTCTATGTTACTGATGATGGTTTTGGCAATCTCTGTATTGACTGGTTGTAGTGATACCGATAAAGCTCGCCAGCTTGAGGTGGCTGCAAATCTCGAGGAAGCACAACAGACTCCTACCGATATTGATTATTCTCTTGAAAGATATAATCTTATTCGGAGAGCATATTGGGTAAATGGTCAAAGAGAGAAAGCATTGGCATTGCCTTGTTCCATTGAAAAGCCTTTGGGTTATGTTATTTTGATAACCGATAATGGTGCAATATTAGGTAATTTTGTTGTTGATGGTAAGGTTTCATCCCTTAATAGTTTTTTAACACCAGATACAACTTATCCTAATAGTACTGGAGCAAATTGGTTAGCTGATGTAGATGGTAGCTATGGAGAAAATGATGCAGGTATTTTTTTCTTTACTCCTGACGGAAAATACATTGAGTGGACAGGAACATATCTGTATTCTGATATTCCGTTTGAAGTAGAACAACCTGTTCTTAAAATTAGCGATTAACCATCTCGCAGTAATTGGAAACAGCCACATGGAGATAATCTATGTGGCTGTTTTCATATCTATTTACTTTTATGTAAATATCTAGTATAATAAAAGTAGTATGGCAGTAGCCATTTTTTATATATTCCTTTTTGCACACTAACATTCTGTTAGTTTTACATATAAAAAATCATACAACAAATTGGAGGAATTAAACATGAAGAAAATCGTTTCTATTTTATTGCTAGTAGCAATAATCCTTTGTATGCTTGCAGGTTGTGATAGCGACTATCAGGAACAAACTTCTGATGTAGAAAAACAGCAGAGTATCACTAAAGACCTTCAACAGTCTCAACCTACTCCGACAGATATCGACTATTCTCTTGAACGGTACAATTTAATTAGGAGAGCATACTGGGTAAATGGTCAGAGGGAAAAGGCTTTGTCTCTTCCTTGTCCTGTTGAAAAACCTTTGGGCTATGTTGTTCTTATGTTAGAAGGTGTTGGTGTAGTTGGAAACTACGTTATTGATGGAAAAGTTTCATCTTTAAATAGTTTCTTGACACCTGACAGTGAATATTATGAGTATTCTGCTGGTGAAACTTCTAAAAAAAATAACTGGCTTGCCGATGTTGACGGTAGCTATGGAGAAAATGATAATGGTATCTTTTTCTTCACCACAGATGGCAAATATATTGAATGGACAGGAACATATATTTATTCCGACATTCCTTATATTGTAGATGACCCTATTTTAAAAGTACAGGAGGAAAATTAACATGAGTAAAGTAGGAACTATTATCGTAACAATCATCAGCGTCATCCTTATTGGAGGTATCATCTTTTTTGGATTTACTCCAGGAGGTAGAAGTGTTTGGAACAGCTATACTCATAGCTTAGAGAAAGCTGATGAAAATCAGTATGAAACCAAAAAGCAGGTCGAAGATACTGCACGTGCTATGATCGCATCGTATAAATCCGATGTTGCTACTTATGAACAATATAAAGACAGCGACAACGAAGAAAAGCAAAGCTGGGCAGAGCAAGCAAAAATGAGAGCAAACAGAACTGCTAACTCTTATAACGAGTACATTCTGAAAAACTCTTATGTGTGGGAAGATAATATTCCTAGCGATATTGATTACTCACTGCCTATTGTTGAATAATCTTTGCTATCCGTAAATTAGAAATACCCCAGAGTGTGTTTTACACCTCTGGGGTTTCTTCTTAATATTATAAAAGTTCTTATTTTAGCAATAAATAAATTGATTAAAAATTATTTCTTCTACAGAATTTTTTATATTATTCATTTAGAACTATAATTTTATATTTGTTTAGCTGTCATTTAAAAACATATTTTTACAAAAATTAAAGTGTACTTAACTTAAGTCTACTGGGTTAGGACTTATGGCAAAGCCAAAGCCAATAGCTACGAAGAAATTTCAAAGGAGGGATTCTATGTAGCAAGAATTAGCTTATTCTTTTCACTTTGGTAATGATAAAAATAAAAGTAAATTAGCAAAACAAGAATAAAAAGAAAAATAATGATACCAGATTTTAAAAGAAGGAAAAAGTTATGGATAATGAATTACCAAAAATAAAAATTGATGAAAGAACAGGCATTGAATATCATTTAGAGGGAGATTATTATATACCAAATTTAAAGCACAAGCAGAAGAAATTGTTTTTAGTGAATTGATTTATGTTTAAGAGTTATTAAAAGTGAATGACTCAAAATCATTCACTTTTTACAAAATGTGCATATTAGTTGAAAATATACGGAATACATGCTATAATTATATTATGTAACTATAAAACTATTACAGAAAGGTTGGTAAAAAATGATTAAGTATTTTATGCGGAGGACTATTTATAATGAGTTTGACAAAGAATCACAAGATATGCTTTTGCAACTGACTTCAAAGCAACACATAATCGAGATACTTTGTGCTATGTTTTGGGCAGTTGCGTTTATTTTCACATACATTCCAGTGTTTATAATTGATGTATGTGAAGATATCGAGCTTTCTATGACTACTCAAATAGCAATTATAGCTTTTATGCTAATATGCATGGCTGGATTACTAGTATCTATGAAGGTATTTAAAAGAGCTATGTTTGGATTCTCACAATTGTTGGCAGAAAGAATTTACTTTTTAGTATGCACAACCAAAGGTAAAGCCATTTGTAAAAATGATCTTAAGATTATCAATCAGGCAAACGAAAAGTTATATGCATTGATTGCAACTCAAATGTGTCGGGGATATTGCTACGCAATCTGTTTTGAAATATGTAAAGCATTAAAAAAAGGTTGCATAGAATTTCTTGCAATAAAGAAATTTTCTCCACATGATGATGAAGAAGATGACGGAAAAGATTTTACAATGCATGTTCTCTATGTAAATAACGGCTGGGCTTTTGATACATATAGTTCTCGCCAATATCCGATTGAGAAATTGCACGAAATCTACAAAGCTAAAATTTATAAGTCTTTTAGTTTTGATGAAATTAGTAACAAATCTTATGAAGAATTTAGAGAAGAACAAGAGCCTGAACTTGCAAAGTGGTCTATTGATAATGACTGTTCTATGTTTTGGAAAGATGACAAGGAGGAAACTTAAACATTTCATGACTGGTTATACAACTTATAACCAGCCGTGTTTTTATGTGTAAAGATATGATTTTTTATAAATTTGTTATAATTTTATTGCAATTTATTAAATTTATGAGATACTTTAGTAAATTGATTGATATTTGTATCAATCGTTATGAGAGCCGAAAAAAGTTGTAGATAACTATGTCAACGGCACCAATGACAAATAATATACTAAAAGCCATACAAACATTGAAATATCAATGGTGTATGGTTTTTCTATTTTTAAAATTAGTGCAATAGTAATGCAGTAGGGAGTTGAAATTATATTTAAAATATAGTATAATAATGTATGTAACAGTATTGTTGCACCTTTGAAAAGTAAAAATTTCGGAGGTGCAAACCTCCGAACAATGAAAAGGAGAGCTATTATGACTAAAAAACAGATTGTTAACACTATTGGCTGGACAGTAATCGTTTTCGCCATTCTTGCATCTTACAGATACTATATTGGTGTCGACAACTGGGTGGAAGAAACACTTAATTGGGTAATTCCGGCAGCAGTCGGATATTTCTTAGGGTATGGACAAGCACAAAAAGACCAAAGACGGTAATTATCCAGAAAAGGCTATGCAATATATTAATTAATTGCATAGTCTTTTTTTGTGAAATAAATGAAAAAACTATTGACAAAAATCGACACTAATACAATTAAAAAGTATTTTATATACAAATGAAAGGGGGGGAAAAGCTATGCAAAGTGATAAAAATTGGCTAGCAACATTATTATTATGTTTATTTCTTGGAGGGATAGGTGTTCATAGATTTTATGTAGGAAAAGTTGGAACAGGAATTTTACAATTAATAACATTAGGTGGATGTGGAATTTGGACTCTTATTGATTTAATAATGATAATAACAGGAAGCTTTACAGATAAAGATGGTAATAAAATCACAAATAGCTAAAATTGAGATTTTCTTATTAGTTAATGTTGCGTTATTAATAATTCTGTATAGTATACCAATAAAAGACAATAATTTTTTAGAAAACCTATGTATATATAAGTTAATATCAAAAAAAGAATGTTTTAATTGTGGAATGACAAGAGCTTTCTTATCAATAATACATGGAAATTTTGATATGGCGATAACATATAATAGAAATTCTATTTTGGTTTTTCCATTCACAATAATTGCTTACTTGTATTCATGGTATAAATTTATATGGAAGAAAAAATAAGATATGGGTTGTAATGACACAACCCATAATTAGTATAGGGGGAAATTCATGAATAACGAAAAAACAAAATCAGTATTGGCTTACATTTTTGGACTTATAGGTGGATTAATTGTTTTAATGATGAAAGGCAGTGAAAAAAGAACAAAAATATGTGCAGCTCAATCAATAACAATAGCATTGATATATTATATAGTAAGAGTTGCATATGGATTTATTCCATTTAATATTCCATTTTTTGACTATATAGTATCAGGACTTTATTTAGTTGCAAGTATAATAGGAATAGTAAAAGCTTGTAATGATAATGAAGAACCAGAAATATCTGGTATAGGTGAAATTGCTAAATCATTGTTTAAAAAACAAATTGAACAATAATATAAGAAATACTATAAAAGTCAGTCAAAAGCTTTTGACTGGCTTTTATGAAATAATAATATAATATATATTGATATTAGAAAAAAGATATAGTATAATACATAATAAATGCTTTCATAGCTCAGTTGGTAGAGTGCAGCCTTGGTAAGGCTGAGGTCACGGGTTCGATTCCCGTTGTAAGCTCCATTTGAAATCAACTTACGGACTTAAAAGTTCGTTAGTTTTTATTTTATATAAAACTTTAAAAGTTCTCTTTCTAGAAAGGAGGACTTTTTTCATGCTTGAATTTAAAGTAATTGCAAATTTAAAAGCTAATAAAGATTTAACCAACATTTTAAAAGAATTTAAATATAAGGTTAAATTAGGACAAATTAAAACTATTTTACACACCAACTTACAAGTAGTAATACCTACTGAATACCAGATTACATATCCTACTACTCTTACAATACTTGAATACAAAGTTAATGAAATATCAAATAAGCCTTTTTATATTAAAGAACATAATAAAAAGTATAATTTTAAAGAAATTGCACAATTTTTGAAAAAATTTTAATTTTAGACTATACATTTTGCTTATTTGTGAGGAAACATATAGAGAAATATATTAAATTTGACTTCGTAAAACCCACTTTATTTGAAGAAACTAATGAGAAATATTAAAAAAAATTAAATTTTTTTCAAATTTAGGGTTTACTTTTGGCGTTTGAGTGAGGAAACATATGAGAGGTATTTAGTATTTCTCAAAATTTAAGGAAAGGAGGAAAATTATGAGATGTGGAGTTTATGTAAGAGTGTCTACTGATGACCAAAGAGATAATGGTTATTCTATTGATTCACAACTTAGAATGATTAAAGAATATTGTGAAAAGAATGATTATGATATAGTAGATATTTATAATGACGCAGGGCATTCTGGAAAGGATTTAATGAGACCTGAAATGCAAAGACTACTTAAAGATATTAAATCAAAGAAAATTGATAAGTTAGTTGCAATAAAGGTAGATAGATTAACTAGAAACAACTATGATGGATTTTGGCTACTTAATTACTGTGAAGAACACGATGTTAAGATTGAATTAATACTTGAACCTTACGATGTATCTACTGCTAATGGCGAAATGATTTTTGGAATGAATTTAGTATTTGGTCAAAGAGAAAGAAAAGAGATTGGAGCGAGAACTAAACGTGCTATGGAAGAAATGGCTTTAGAAAAAATACACCCTAGTAAGGCACTTTATGGCTATATTAGAAATAAAGATACTGGTCATTTAGAAGTAGAACCTATTGAAGCACAAGTTGTAAAAGAGATATTTGAACTATGTAAAAAAGGACAATCAACTAGAAATATTGCAACCATTATGAAAGATAATAACGCTTATTTAAAACGAGGAAAATGGGCATCAGATAGAGTTTATAAGATACTAACTAATTCTATTTATATTGGTGTATTTGAGTATGGAAAGTATAAAAGAAAGCCACAAGATGTTTTAAGAGTTGAAAATTATTGTGAGTCAATCATTGATATAAATACTTGGAACACGACAAGAGCAAATCTAGAAAAGAATAAACATCCAAACTACGGAGAGCATATTCATTTATTTGCAGGATTAGTAAAATGTCCAATATGTAATGAGATACTTGCTGCTAGTGAATCATTTAAAACTTATAAAGGTAATACCAAAGTTTACTACCATTTAAGATGTAAAAATACTAGTTGCAAAGGCTATGGTTATCATTATAATTCAGATAAAATTGAAGATAAATTAAAAAGAATTTTAAATGAATTAACTAGATTTATGTATGATAATTCTAATGAAATAATTACTTGTAGTTCTACTAAAAGTAAAGAAGTAAAAGAAATAGAAAAAGCCATTGAAAAGTTAAAAGTTCAAGAAAAAAGATTAGTAGATTTATATTTAAGTTCTACTTTAGATGTAGAAACAATTAATCATAAAAATGATGTTATTAAAAAAAAAATTGATAAACTAACTAAAAAGAAAACTACTCTTGATCCAGATAATGACTTTAAAGAATACACAGTAGAACTTCTTAAAAAGTTAGATTATGAAGAAGATAATGGAGATTTTATCTTTAAAAACAATTTAAGTTTTACTTATTTGTTTGATAGTTTAAATAGAAAAGCACAAAAAGAATTAATTAATAGATTAATATCTTCAATAGAAATAACAAGAGATAATAAATTCAATATTGAGATAAAAAGCATCAAATTTACAGAAGAATTTATCTCAAAAAGTACACAAGATTATATTGATTATTTAAATGAATTACTGGCTGATAACAACATTGGCATAACCTATAAAGAACAAATTAATAAAGAAAAATTATTAGAATTAGAAAATGATTATACAATTATGTCATTAGTAAAAATGGAAAACAATCAATATACCGAAGAAGAATTAAACAATTATTTTGACTTGATGAAAGAACATTTCTATGTAGATGGAATAATAAATTGTCCCTATATTGAAGGCAATAATATAGTTGATACTTTAATTCTAATACCAAAAACTGAACTAATAAATGTTTAAAAATTAAGAAAGGAATGATAAAAATATGGAAATAAAATATACAAGACAAGGAGATTATTTAATACCAAATTTATATTTAGAAAAGGATGAAGAATGTGGAAGAATTGGCAAATATGGAATATCAAGATTACACTTTATTGCTCAAAATAAACAAGCACTTTATGAAACACTTTTAATGACAAATAAACTTACTCATCATCTTCTTTTAGTCAGTGATTCTTGCGAAAGTTTATACAAAATACTAATGGATGATTATATTAAAAATGATGAAAGATTGCCTGAAAAAAATAAAGAATTAAATCCATTAGAATGGACAAAGTTAATGAATAATTACAAGAATATGGCTGAAGAAATTGTCTTAAATGAATATGTTTTTGTGTAAATAATCTTTAAAAAAGAGGAAAAAATTATCAAAATAATTTAATCCTCTTTTTATGTTTTTCTTAATTTGGGAGTAATATTCTTGTCTAGCCAGCACTGAATTTATACTCCCGCATAAATTCTACTATGGGAATTCCCATACCCTTTACTTTTTTCTAACACAAACTCTATATAATCTTTTTTCTAATTTATATCTTGTCATTATTTCTTCATTTAAATATTCGATATCAAAATCTTTAAAGAAAAACTTAATGTCTTTTTCATCAAAAAATCTTTTTAATCTTTTATCCGATGTTTCATATAAATGATGTTCTATTTCATTACCTTGACCAGCACCGTGATTTACATCATTTACTGAATTAACTTGAAAAATTAAGTGTCCTCCAACAGTAAGAATGCGTCTTATTTCATTTAATAATTCAAATGTATCTTTTTCTTTAAAATAATGCAAACATAAATCAGCAATTATTAGTTCAAACGAATTATTATCAAATGGCATTCCATCAAGCATATTAAAACACTTAGTATCATACACTTCTGGAAAGTTTTTTTTAATATTATTAATTGCATTGCTAGATTGATCACAAGATATAACTTGTTTATTTTTGTTAATTAAATACAAAGTATCATTACCACTTCCGCACCCTAAATCCAAAATAGGAGTTGAGCAACTATCTATTATAGTTTCAAACTTATCCAACCAGTCGTCTAATTTTATTTCATTTCGTTCATATTTACTATGTATATTATCCCAATATTCTAAGGAATTTTCCTTTTCATTAAATCCCATTTTGTATCTCCATAATAATTATTTCTTATTAAATCCTTCTTTAATTTTTTTACTCATTTCTTCTTTAAATTCAGGTGAGTTAAATATTCCTGCAAATAAATCCTTAGTTGCATCTCCCATCATTGAATACATTGCAGAATTAGATAATTCTTTCTCTCTTTTTAATATTTCTTGTTCATTTTGAACTTTTATCTCTTCAATTTTTAATTGATGTTCTTTTTCTTTAGTTTCTATATCAAGTCTATGTTTTTCATTTAATGCTTCAATATCTATTTTATGTTGTTTCATTAATTTTTCTATTTCGTGTTTATTATTAGTTTCAAGTGTATTAATTTCATTCTTACATTTCTTAATAGCAATTATTAAACTTCCAACACCAGTAATAAGTGCAGGAACTATTGCTATAAGTAATTGTGTCCACAAATTTGCATTCATTTTATGCCTCCTTTATTTCCATATTAGTAATATTATGATTATCATCGCAAGTAAATAAAATATTGATTTTCTCTGATTCAAAATAATTAATTAAATCATCATCTAACAAATGAGTTATTGCAAATCTTTTTTCATTCTTAGTTAATTCATTTATAGGTAACCAATAAGCATAGTTATCATCTAAATCCAATGGGTTACCATTCACTTTATTTGCGATATATGTTTTCATAACAAATTTTTTATTTTTACCTGGATATATAATTTCAACATTTCCAATACATTTTAAATCATTAATATCCATTCCGGTTTCTTCTTTAAATTCTCTTATACAAGTCTGTATTTCAGTTTCACCATCTTCAATCTTTCCACCAGGTATATCAAAATAATCTTTGTTAATATTCTTATATTTAATACAGGCAACCTTGTTATCTTTAAAAGCAAATACTCTTACCGCATATCTTATATCCATTATACTTCCTCCTAATATAGAATCAAGTTTAATTTTGAATATATTATACTATAAAATAACAAAATTCTCCATACTCCCATTGAAATTTAATAAGAATTCATATATAATATTTTTAGAAAGAGAGCGTTATGGTTCGTAAGCTGTTGCTTAACCGCTCCATAAAAAAACAGCTATTTTATGAATTTAGCTGTTTTTTTTATATTACTATGGATTACATCTAGAGCAAGCTGTATAACCTTTAGTCTTAGCATCACTTATATTAATTGAAATTTTGCTATTTCTTAGATAAGAACAACTACTTCTTGATTTTCTTTTGATTTACCCATTTTATTTTCCTTTCATCTTTTATTTTCTGTTATTATATAACAAATTTTTCCATAAGTAAACAAAAAACAACAATATTAGATTATCAAAAAAATATTATGTCACAAATGTGGTAAGAAATCAAAATTCTTTACATAGAAAACTTGATTTTTAGCTAAAAATACATTATAATTATTGATGTTAGTAATAAAAAAGAGGAGAGAGTAAAATGCAAGAAAATCAAAATAACCAAAATCAAGAAATAGAAGTAGATGAAAACCACTTAATACAAATAAGAAAAGATAAATTAAAAGAATTACAAGAACAAGGAAAAAACCCATTTGAAATAACAAAATATAACAGAACAAACTCAGCAGGAGAAATAAAAGCAAACTACGAAAAATTTGAACAAAAAGACGTATCTGTAGCAGGAAGAATAATAGCAAAAAGAATAATGGGAAAAGCATCATTCTGCACAATATTAGATAGTGATGAAAAAATTCAAAGTTATGTAAGTATAAATGATTTAGGAGAAGAAAGTTATAAAGCATTCAAAACATTTGATATTGGAGATATAATTGGAATAACAGGATTTGTATTTAAAACAAGAACAGAAGAAATATCTGTACATGCTAAAGAAGTAGTATTACTTTCAAAATCATTAAGACCATTACCAGAAAAATTCCATGGACTAAAAGATGTAGATTTAAGATATAGACAAAGATATGTTGACTTAATAATGAATCCAGAAGTAAAAGAAACATTCAGAAAAAGAAGCCAAATTATAGCAGAAATAAGAAGAATATTAGATGAAAAAGGATATCTAGAAGTTGAAACACCAATATTAAATACAATATCAGGTGGAGCAACAGCAAGACCATTCATAACACATCATAATACATTAGACATAGATATGTATTTAAGAATAGCAACAGAATTAAACTTAAAAAGATTAATTGTAGGTGGATATGACAAAGTATATGAAATGGGAAGAATATTCAGAAATGAAGGAATGGACATTAGACATAACCCAGAATTTACATCAATAGAATTATATTCAGCATATGAAAATTATCATGATATGATGGATATAACAGAAGAAATATTCAAAAAATGTGCAATGAAAGTATGTGGAACAACAAAAATAACATATCAAGGAAAAGAAATAGACTTAGGCGGAGAATGGAAAAGAATCACAATGATAGATGCTATAAAAGAAGCTTGTGGAGTAGATTTCAATGAAATAAATACAGATGAAGAAGCTGTAGCATTGGCAAAAGAAAGAAAAATTGAAATTCCAGTAGGAAAAGAAAAAAGAGGAAACATTATCAGTTTATTCTTTGATGAATATGTTGAAAAAACTATTGTACAACCAACATTTGTATATGACTATCCAGTAGAAATATCACCATTAGCTAAAAAATCACAAAAAGATCCAAGATTAACAGAAAGATTTGAAATATTCATAGATGGTAGAGAATACGGAAACGCATTCTCAGAATTAAATGATCCAATAGACCAATATGAAAGATTCAAAGATGAAATTGCAGCAAGAGAAAATGGAGACGATGAAGCAGGAATGATGGATGAAGACTATATTAATGCTCTTGAATACGGTATGGCACCAACAGGAGGATTAGGAATAGGAATTGATAGATTAGTTATGTTATTAACAGATTCTGCATCAATTAGAGATGTATTATTATTCCCAACAATGAAACCATTAAATTAATGTAAATCAGAGACACGCTCTATGAAGTGTGTCTCTTTTGTAAATTTATATAATTCAATTGAAATTTAAAATCAAATATGATATATTATATAAAGTAAAAAAGTAAGATAGGAGAAAGATTTATGTTTGGATACGGTATAGACAAGAAAACACTATATATAGTAGCAGGAATATTAGTAATAATATCATTATTTAGCTATGGAACAGACGGAATAATAGATTTATTATTATCAGTTCCAGCAGTATTAATAGCAATAACAGTTCATGAATTTGGACATGCATTTGCAGCATATAAATTAGGAGATGACACACCAGTAAGACAAGGAAGATTAAGCTTAAACCCATTTGATCATATAGATCCATTAGGAATAGCAATGTTATTATTTGCACATATTGGATGGGGAAAACCAGTAGAAATAGACCCAAGAAATTATAATAGAAATATATCAGTAGAAAAAGCAGATGCAATAGTATCATTTGCAGGACCATTAATGAATTTTATAACAGCATTAATATTTGCACTAATATATTGTGCAATAATAAAATTTGCTAAAATAACATTTATAACAACAACTGTAGGAAGTGTTATAATGACAATGGTTGCATATATAATAACAATGAATATAGGACTTGGAGTATTTAATTTAATACCATTACCACCACTAGATGGATCAAAAATATTTCTTCCAATATTGCCAAGAGGAGCAAAAACATGGTTTATAGAAAATGAAAGAATATTTTATATAATATTTTTAGTTATATGGATATCAGGAATTGCAGGAAATATGATTTCACCATTAATAAGTAAAATGACAAGTGCAATATTAGGAATAGCATTAAAAATATTTGGATTAGCATAGATAAACTAATAGAAAATGAAAGGACAGAACTAAATTGAAAGAAACATTAGTATTAGGAATAGAATCAAGCTGTGATGAAACCTCTGTAGCCGTTGTAAAAAACGGCAGAGAGGTTTTGTCAAATGTAATAGATACACAAATAAAAATACATGAACAATTTGGAGGAGTTGTACCAGAAATTGCATCAAGAAATCATATAGAAGCAATTTCAAGAGTAACAAAATTAGCATTAGAACAAGCAAATGTAAAATTAGAAGATATAGATGTAATAGCACCAACATATGGACCAGGTTTAGTAGGAGCATTATTAGTAGGAGTCTCATATGGAAGAGGTTTAGCATATGCATTAAACAAACCACTTGTAGGAGTAAACCACCTAGAAGGACATATATCAGCTAATTATATAACACATCCAGACTTAGAACCACCATTTTTATGTATGTTAACATCTGGAGGAAATACACAAATTGTATATGTAAAAGATTATTGTGATATGGAAGTATTGGGAAGAACAAGAGATGATGCAATTGGAGAAGCATTTGACAAAGTTGCAAGAGTAATTGGATTAACATATCCAGGAGGACCAAAGATTGATAAATTAGCTGAGCAAGGAAAAGCAACAATCAATTTTCCAAAAACGCATTTTGAAAATTTAGACTTTAGTTTTAGTGGAATAAAAACAGCAGTAATAAATTTACATCACAAAAATCCAGAAGTAAACAAAACAGATTTATGTATGAGCTTTGAAAAAGCAGTAACAGAAGTATTAACAGAAAATATAGAAAAAGCAATAAAACAAACAGGAATAAAAAAAGTAGTATTAGCAGGAGGAGTATCTGCAAATACACATATAAGAGAAGAATTCGAAAAATTAGGTCAAAAATTAAATGTACAAATATATAAACCAGATTTAAAACTATGTACAGACAATGCAGCAATGATAGGATCAGCAGGATATTATAGATATTTACATGGAGACATATCAGACAATACACTTAATGCAGTTCCAAATTTAAAAATAGGTGAATAATTACAGTTTCAAGAAGAAACTTTAGAAGGGAAAATAAAAGAATGTCAATATTCGTAATTGCCGATTTACATTTATCATTCAAAAATCCAAAACCAATGGATATATTTGGAGATAATTGGACAAAACACGAAGAAAAAATAAAAAAAGACTGGAATGAAAAAGTAAAAGAAGAAGATTTGGTAGTATTACCAGGAGATTTTTCATGGGCAACATATATTGAAGATACAATACCAGATTTTGAATATTTAAACAGTTTACCAGGAAAGAAAATTATGTTAAAAGGAAATCATGATTATTGGTGGACAACAGTTACAAGTATGAGAAAATTTCTAAAAGAAAATAATTTTCAGAATATAGACTTTTTATATAATAACAGTTTTGAATATGAAAACAAAATTTTATGTGGTACAAGAGGATGGAGTCTTGTAGATGAAGAAATAGACGAAAAATTAATAAATAGAGAATTAGGAAGACTAGAATTATCATTACAAGATGGAGCAAAAAAAACAGGAGAAAACAAAGAAATAATAGTATTTATGCACTATCCACCAATTACAAAAAACAAAATTTTATCAGAAGAAGAAATGAAATTTATAGAATTAATGAAAAAATATAATGTAAAAAGATGTTATTATGGACATTTACATGGAAATTCAATATATGATGCAGTTGAAGGAAAAATACAAGGAATAGAATTAAAATTAGTAAGTGCAGACGGACTAGATTTTAAGTTAATAAAAATATAAGAATTAATTCACATCAAGAACACAAATAAGAAATAATTTGGCAACAAAATATGTATAAAATCATATCATGAAAACGGAAGTTAAGTTATATATCCAAAACAAATGAATATAACTAAAATGGAGGAATTTATGAGAGAAAATGATTTAATGATAATAGAAAGATGTATAGAAAACAAAAATGAAAAATTAGATGTGAAAGAAGAACCATTTGAAAAATTAATGTTTTTTTACAAGTCAGCATTAAAGCAATTAGAATTACAAATGAATATAATAAAAGACGAATTCAAATTAATATATAATTATGATTTGATAGACCATATAGACACAAGAATAAAAGAACCAAAAAGTATTGTAAAGAAAATGGAAAAGAAAAAATATGACAAAACATATTTAAATTTAATAGAAAAAATAAATGATATTGCAGGAATAAGAATTGTATGTACACTAAAAGATGACATATTTTTTATTAGAGATTTAGTAAAACAAATACCAGACATACATGTATTAAAAGAAAAAGATTATGTAACAAATCCAAAAGAAAGTGGATATTCAAGTTATCACATGATTGTAGAAGTACCAGTAAAACTAACACAAAAAACAATATATGTAAAATGTGAAATTCAAATAAGAACATTAGCAATGGACTTTTGGGCAAGCTTTGAACATAAAGTAAAATATAAAACAAAAAATGATGTAAATCCTAAAATGTCAAAAGAACTAGTAAGTTGTGCAAAAATGATAAATAAATTTGATACCAAAATGATAAATTATAAATAAGCGAAATTAAATTTTCGCTTTTTTGATAGGAATTATTGACAAAAAAATTTTTTTAGTAGATAATATAAACGATTACGAAAAGAAAAATGAAAAGAAAATAACTTAGGAGGAAATAAATAATGTACATATTTAATAGGATTACAGTAAATCCACAACTACCAAAAAGAATAAATAGATTAAATGAAATAGCAAATAATCTATGGTGGGCATGGAATACTGAATTTTTAAGATTATTAAAAACAATGGACGGAGACTTGTGGGAAAAATGTGATAAAAATCCAGTTAAATTTTTAAAACATATATCACAAGAAAAATTAGAAGAAGCAGAAAACAATGCACAATTTGTAAAAGATTATGACAAAATAGTTGAGAATTTTGATTCATATATGGCAAGTAGAAATACATGGTTTGCACAAAAATATCCAGAAAATAAAAATGATTTAATTGCATATTTCTCAGCAGAATATGGATTAGATCAAACAATAGCAATATATTCAGGAGGATTAGGAATATTATCAGGAGATCATTTAAAATCAGCAAGTGACTTAGGTATTCCATTAGTAGCAGTTGGTTTAATGTACAAAAATGGATATTTCCATCAAAGAATAGACAAAGATGGAATACAACATCCAGAATATAAAGACTTAAATCTAGCAGATTTACCAATACATCCTGTTAAAGACAAAGATGGAAAAGATTTTATAACATATGTAAAATTCCCAGCAAGAAGAATATATTTAAAAGTATGGCAAATTAATGTAGGAAGAATAAAATTATATTTATTAGATTCAGACATAGATATAAATGCAGAAGAAGACAGAGGAACAACAGCAAAATTATATGGTGGAGACCAAGAAATGAGAATTCGTCAAGAAATCATACTTGGAATGGGAGGAGTTAACACATTAAAAAAATTAGGATTAACACCAACTGTATACCATATGAATGAAGGACATTCAGCATTCTTAAACTTAGAATTAATAAAAAATACAATAAGAGATAAACAAGTATCATTTGATATAGCAAGAGATATAGCATCATCAAAAACAGTATTTACAACACATACACCAGTTCCAGCAGGAAATGATATATTCCCAATAGAATTAGTAGAAAAATATTTTAAAGATTTCTGGCCACGTTTAGGATTAACAAGAGAAGAATTCCTAAAACTAGGAATGAAACCATGTGATAATCTTGAGCAAGGATTTAATATGGGAATACTAGCATTAAAAATAGCAGGAAAGAAAAATGGTGTAAGTAAATTACATGGTGAGGTATCAAGAGAACTATTCTCAGAAGTATGGCCACATATAGCACCAAATGAATCTCCTATAACATATGTAACAAACGGAATTCATACATGCACATGGTTAGCACCAAAATTAAAAGACTTATATAACAAATATTTAATACCATATTGGCAAGACAATATACATGAAGATGATGTATGGAAAAAAATAGACACAATTCCAGATGATAAATTATGGGAAGTTCATATGGAAAGAAAACAAAAATTAATTAATGTAATAAAACAAAATCTAATAAATAGATTAAGAAGAGAAGGTGTTAGTTATGATGCAATAGGAGAAGCATTGGCAAACTTACATCCAGACACATTAATGATAGGTTTTGCAAGAAGATTTGCAACATATAAAAGAGCAACATTAATATTTAAAGATTTAGAAAGAATAACACAAATATTAAATAATACAGATAAACCAGTGGTATTAGTATTTGCAGGAAAAGCACATCCAGCAGATAGATATGGTGCTGATTTAATAAAACAAATACATGAAGTATCAATGATGCCACAATTCAAAGGAAAAATATTTATATTAGAAAATTATAGTATAGAAATCTCAAGATATTTAGTAAGTGGTGTAGATGTTTGGCTAAATAATCCAAGAAGACCAATGGAAGCATCTGGAACAAGTGGACAAAAAGCATCTGTAAATGGAGTTGTAAACTTTAGCGTTTTAGATGGTTGGTGGGCAGAAGGGTATAACCAAAAAAATGGTTGGACAATTGGAACAAATGCAGAATATCCATCATATGAAGAACAAGATATTGCAGATAGCCAAAGCATGTATTATACATTAGAAAATAAGATAATACCAGCATATTATGCAAAAGATGAAAATGGAATATCTAAAAAATGGATGCAATACATGAAGAACTCAATCATGTCAACAGGTGGAAAATATAGTACAGCAAGAATGGTAGTAGATTATACAAATCAATTATATATTCCATTATGTAATTTAACAAAGAAATATTATACAAATTTAGAATCAGTTACAGAATATAGTGTATGGAAGAAAGATATTACAACAAATTGGAAAGATGTTCAAATAGAACAAATTGAAGGAAATGCAGATAATATTACATTAGATGCAGGAAATCAAATAGAAGTAAAATGTGTTGTAACATTACCAAATATTGATGTAAGACATATTGAAGCACAAGTATATTATGGAAAATTTTTAGATGATGGATCTGTTCAAGATGTAAAAATTATACCAATGAAACTTGATGGAAAAGATGATGAAAATAAAAAATATTATTATTCAGCAAAAATAGATTTAATATCAGGTGGAAATTATGGATACTCATTTAGAGTTATGCCAAAACATGAAATGTTATTAGAAAGTGCAAATTTAGACTTAATAAAATGGGTTGAAAAATAAAAAAAGAAGAGATGAATTAGAAAAAATTCATCTCTTTTAAACTATTATTAACTTATGAGTATAGTCCAAATTAGATTTAGATTCATATTCAAATCCCAAAGTATAAACATTAGAAGCCCAAATATCTTTTTGAAGTAAATGCTTCAAATTTTTATTAGAAGAACCATCTATAAACTTTTTTGGAGAAGTAATTAGATTTAATTTTGGATTTCTTCTTGAAGCTTCACTAATGATTTTTTTACCATTTTCATTAAAACCCAGAATTCTTATATATGGAGCAACCTTTTTGGAAAGTTGCATATCATCTTTTGTAATACCAAGAATTGCATATAAAAGAATTCTTTGAAGTCTAGTTTTAGTATATCTTTTAGTATCAATTAAAGTTAATAATTCAACAACACTATTACATGAATTTGCAGCATCTTTAATTGCATATTCCAAACCTTCAGAAACATCAGGTAAATTAGCAATATCAGCAATAGTCATACGTCTTAATGTATATAAGATTTCCTTATCAAAAGCAGATAAATCTTTAACATAATTTCCTTTTTTCAAACAATCTTCCAATAAATAAAAAGAATCTTCAGGCATATATTTTTGTAATTGGTCAATATTAGGAGAAATACAAGCAGAACGGATTGCTGAACCACTTGCAAAACGTGATGAAGAAGAAAACATGTTGTTATTATGTTCAGCTTCTTGTCTTTTTATAGTAACAGGTTGAATGAAAGAATCCTGTTTTTTCAAGGCCTTTAAATATTCAATTCCCAAAATATTATTTGGAGAAGAGAGTACATTAGCAAATCTTCTCATATTACCAAGATACATCATTAAAGCCTTTTCTCTAGCTTTAGGAAAGGAAACACCAGTAGATAATTCATGAGAAAGCAATGTTCTATATGCTTTTGGTTCTTCAACAAGAACTTGAACAATATCATCTAAAATAGAAATATCTCCACATTCACTTCCAAAACACAAATAATCAACAAGGTTAAGTGAATCAAGAATTTTTATTGCACCATATGCAAAATTTTCAGCACTAGAAATTGAATATATAGTAGGTAACTCTAATACTAAGTCAACACCACATTTTAAAGCCATTTCAGTTTTTACCCATTTACTAACAATTGCTGGATCTCCTCTTTGAGAAAAATTACCTGAAATTACAGCAACAGAATAGTCTGAATTTGTAAGTCTTTTTGCTTCATTTAAGTGATATAAGTGACCATTATGAAATGGGTTATATTCACAAATTATTCCCAGTATATTGCTCATAATAAAATTTCCTTTCTTTAAATTTCCCTTGTAATTTCTAAAAATTATTGATATAATCTTATCACAAAAAAGCTAGATATACAAGAAAATTTTAGAAATTTATACAATGGTATGAAAGGATATTAACAAATGGAAGAAAAAGTTATTATATATACAGATGGTGCTTGTTCAGGAAATCCAGGACCTGGTGGTTGGGGAGCAATTTTAATGTACAAAGGTGTAAAAAAAGAAATATCTGGAGGAAAGAAAGATACAACAAATAATATAATGGAAGTTACAGCCGTAATAGAAGCATTAAAATGCCTAAAAGTAAAAAGTGATGTACAAGTATATAGTGATAGTGCATATACTGTAAATGCGTTTAATCAAAAATGGATATATGGCTGGATAAAAAAAGGCTGGAAAACAGCAGGTGGAGATCCTGTAAAAAATAAAGAACTATGGCAAGAACTATATAGTTTAACCCAAAAACATAATGTTGAATTTATAAAAGTAAAAGGACATGCTGATAATGAATATAATAATAGATGTGATGAACTAGCAAGAAATGCGATAAAATCATTATAAAAGAAAGTATAATAAATTTAATTTTTGGAAATAATAACAAAAACATTAAAGAGAGGAAAATTGTTATGAAAAAGAAAATTATATTTATTATACTTTTATTAGGTTTAGTAGTAACTTTTGATGTTGTATTAATGAGTTGGAATTCAGAAGTTGAAGCATTATCTAAATATGGTTCAAGAGGAACAGAAGTAAGAACAATACAAGAAAAATTGAAAAGATGGGGATATTATAGTGGTTCTGTAGATGGAATATATGGAAGTCAAACAGTTTCAGCAGTAAAGAGTTTCCAAAAGAAAAATGGATTAACAGTTGATGGAATTGCAGGAACGCAAACACTTAAAGCTATGGGAATAACATCTAGTTCATCATCATCATCTTCTTCAAATAATTCATCAAATGTAAATTTACTAGCAAGAGTTGTTTATGGAGAAGCAAGAGGCGAACCATATACAGGGCAAGTTGCAGTAGCTGCAGTAGTTCTTAATAGAGTTAAAAGTAGTAAATTCCCAAACACTATATCAGGAGTAGTATATCAAAGTGGAGCATTTGATGCAGTAGCTGATGGACAAATAAATATGACACCAGATACAACTGCAAAAAAGGCAGCACAAGATGCCTTAAATGGATGGGATCCATCTTATGGGGCAATATATTATTTTAATCCTAGTACAGCTACAAATAAATGGATTTGGTCAAGACCAATGACTGTAACAATAGGAAAACATAGATTTTGTAAATAAAGAAAAAGCAGATAATTAACAAAAAAGATTGATAATTATCTCTTTTTTTGTTAATATATAGAAAATTGTAAAATAGGAGGGCACAATATGAAATATTTCAAGAAATTAGTAGGAGAAAGAATATATCTATCACCAAGAAATAGTGAAGATGTAGAACAATTCACAGAATGGTTAAATGACTTTAACACAACAGATTATATCGGAAGAAGTGGAGCAAGTGTAACATTAGATACAGAAAAAGAATACTTATCAAGAGTAAGTAAAGACACAGCAACATTTGTAATAGTCACATTAGAAGATAATAAAATGATAGGAACAGTATCATTAGAACAAATAGATGATATAAATAGAAATGCAACACTAGGAATATTTATAGGAGATAAAGATTATAGAGATAATGGATATGGAGCAGAAGCAATAAGACTTATATTAGAATATGGATTTAGATATTTAAATCTACATAATATAAAACTAGATTTAATGGAATTTAATGAAAGAGCATTAAAATGTTATAAAAAATGTGGATTCCAAGAAAATGGAAGAAGAAGAAAATGCAAATTTATTAACGGAAAATATTATGATAGTATAAGTATGGACATATTAGCAGAAGAATTTACAGGAGATTTTATAAAAAATAAAAATATTTAAAAATATAGAAAATTATAAATACATATAATATATTTAAGGATAAATACCCAAATAGAGGAGGATAAAATGGATTATAAAATTATAGGAGAAACAGTACCAGTAGTTGAAATGAAATTAAGAGTAGGAGAAACAGTATATACACAATCAGGGGGAATGGCATACCAATCAGATGGAATATCAATGGCAACAAATGCTCGTGGTGGAATAATGAAAAGTTTAGGAAGAATGTTTACAGGCGAATCAATATTTATGGCAAATTATACAGCACAAAAAGATGGAGCAATGGTAGCATTTGCGTCAACAGTACCAGGAGGAATTATTGACTTAGACTTAGCAACATTGCCAGGTGGAATGATGATTCAAAAAGGATCATTTTTATGTGCCGAATCAAATGTAGAAACAAGTGTTGCATTTACAAAAAAATTCTCAGCTGGATTATTTGGAGGAGAAGGATTTGTGCTTCAAAAAGCTACAGGAAATGGAAAAATCTTTTTGGAAGTTGATGGAGATATAATCCAAAAAGATTTAGCACCAGGAGAAATTATAAAAGTTAATACAGGAAATGTTGTTGCATTTGAGCCAAGTGTATCATATGGTATTGAGACAATAAGCGGATTAGGAAACATTTTCTTAGGAGGAGAAGGTTTATTCTTAACAAAATTAGTAGGACCTGGTAAAGTAATTTTACAATCTCAAAACTTTAAAGATTTTGCAGGAAGATTGATTCCATATATGCCAAGAACAACAAATAATAATTAGAGAAAAGAGTATCAATTGATACTCTTTTTTATATAGTAGTAAAGTTCTCCTTGTAGGAGAACTTTCTGTACTAGATAAATATGGCGAGTCTTAGATTTTCTTAAAATTTTCATTTGATAGAAAATCTTAGACTCGCTTTTTTATATAATTGAACCTAAAACTAAAATACCCAAATTATCTGAATAGATTTTATCAAATTGAGAAAGAGGAAGTGGACTAGTACCAAGACCAACTTCAATAGTATATCCAGGTCTATTATAGTTTTGAATAAACCAATCTTTATAACCAGCAAAGCTAGAATTATAAGGAGTTGATTCTAAAGAATACCCACTAACATTAGCAAATTGAGTTCCAATTTCAAAGCTGTAAGGAGGATTATAATTCTGGAATTGCCAATAAATTACTTCACCCTGAGAATGATATGCAAGAATAAGCCTAAAATTATGTTGAAGAGTAAAATTATAAACTGCAAGTGATTCTGGTTCTGTAAGAGGACCATATCCAACGAAATCACGAGGAGCTGGACCGAGTAAAACCTTGCGAATATTTTGTTGCACGTGCTTGTTGCCAACCAGCTGGAAATTGTAAGTTTAAATCCACACCTCTAATGTTTGCTTTCCAGCCATTTGGAAAAGGAATAGTAGCAAAGCCATAAGCAATTTTTGAAGCTTGAGTATATGATGGAGAACTTGTAGGAAGAGTACCTGTAACCAAATCAACACCATCAGGATTAACCATAGGAACAAGATAAATAGTAGAAACATTAAAAAGCCAACGAGCGGGATATCCGAAAATAGTTAAATTATTAGAATAGCAATAACAATAATCAGCTAAAAATTTCATTAAAACAATGCTTGTGATCCATTCGTTTGCATGATATGAAGCGGAATAAAAAACTTCATTAGAACCATTACCGATTTTTATAAAAGGAATATCCTTTCCCATAATAGATTTTCCAATACTGCCAACAGAAATAAATGGATATAAGCTTGTCAATTTGTGCAAATCCTTAATAAAAACATTGTAACTATAATTAACATTTGTAGAAATAATAGAATCTTGTCTAAAATAATTCATAAAACCCCCATTCTAATATATATACTTATAATATGAAAACAAATAAATTTAGTGACAAATAAGCAAAAATATGATATAAAAATAATGAAAACTTCAACAAAAAGAAAGGAAAGAAAAATTATGAATAAATTTATGAAAATAGCAAAAGAAAGATCAATAAATGGATGCAGAAATCATGAAGGTGGACCATTTGGAGCAGTAATAGTAGATAAAGAAGGAAATGTAATCGCAGAAGGAAATAATAGAGTTTTATGTGATTTAGACCCAACAGCACATGCTGAAGTAACAACAATAAGAGAAGCTTGTAAAAAATTAAGAACATATGATTTATCAAATTATATTTTATATACATCATGTGAACCATGCCCAATGTGTTTATCAGCAATAATTTGGTCAAATATAAAAGAAGTATATTATGGATGTACTAAAGAAGATGCTGGAAATATTGGATTTAGAGATGATATAATTTATAAATATCTTGAAGGAAAAAATAAAGATTTAATAAATTTAAAACAAATGGATAGAGATGAATGTATAGAAGCATTTAATGAATATAGTAAAAATAATGGAACAATATATTAAAAAGAAAAGATGAAGCTGATATTTATCAACTTCATCTTTTTGTGCTTAAATTATGTGAGAACAGATAGCAACTATATCACTTTGTTCTTATTGATTTTTTCTGTCTTGCCAAAAATAATAGCTAACTGCAAAATTGATAACCCAAATTGCCAAAGTAACAAGATCTATAATAAAAGATTTGTTAGAAAAATAGTGAATTGTAATGTAAATTAATTCGTAAACAATCAAATATGAATTTGAAATTATCCGAGATGTTTGCCAATTTGATTTTTTAGATAATCGTTGGCAAAAAAGTGTAAGTGCAAAAGTAGCTATTGCTAATACGGCTAAGAGATTAATCAAAGTTTCAAAAATTTTTAACATAATTTCCTCCTTATAACTTTTATTGATGTAAATGGTTATATATGTAAAACTAAAAAGTCAGAGGAAAACCTCTTACTAATTAGTGAAAACTTAGTTCACATGCATAGTATTATATAATGGTTTTCAAGAAAATGCAAGGGATTTTACAACAAATAAGAATAATGCAATAGTTAATGCAATAGCAGAAATATTTTTAATTAAACTTAAATAACTTCAAATAAAAAACATTGAAAAATAGCCATTTTTGATATTGGCAGATATAAAAAAAATACCCTGAAATAGAGTATTTTTGGTGGAGATGAGGGGAGTCGAACCCCTGTCCACTATAAGATTCACACAAACTTCTCCGAGTGCAGTTTATTTTTAATATTCATCTAATAACCACAAACAAACAAGCGATTAAAAAATATATCTATTAAATACCCACTATTTCCATAGAAAAAATAGCTTTGTTTCCCACTAAATGACACCAACTAAAAATATGTGGGGATACTTTTAGAGGCGACGTTGCAACTAAGCAGCGTATGCTAATTCTGTATTATCAGCGTTTATATTTAATTTCCCGTTTTTATAGTGGCAAACGAGAATCCACTACTCGCTATTCATGCTTCAGATATAATGTCGAAACCATTACATCCCCATATAACATATATTATACAGTAACAAATAAAAATATTCAACCCCAGCATAAAAAAATATTATAAATAAAGTTATTCAATAAAAAAACAATTGGCTAAGCATAAATTACCAAGAAAAAATGTACGAAAAATCTTGTCAAATAAAATGATAAGTGATATAGTATGAAAAGATAAAAAATGTCGAATAGGGGGAAAAGATGAAAATTATAAATTTAGCAAAAAAATATAGACATTTAGCATTAGTATTAATAGATGTAATAGTAGTAATTGGAAGTTATGTAACATCATTATTATTCCTAAATACACAAATAACAGATTTATTAGAATTTACAAAAGAAATGTGTATTGCAGTATTAGTATATGAAGTGTTTTTAAATGTTTTTCAAATGTATAGGGATATGATAAGATATGAAATAGGAGAAGATTACATTAAATATCTAATTAGTGGATTTTTATCAACAATATTAATGATAGTAATAAGCAATATGTTAAAATTCGATTATTTTGGAGCAAGAATAAACATATTGTCAGGAATATTCATATCAGGAATATTCGTATTATATAGAATTGCTGGAAGATCAATATTATCAAGAATGTCAAATGTAAAAAGACCAAAAAATGCAGAAAAAGAACCAAACAAAATAGAAAACTTATTAATAATTGGAGCAGGAATGGGAGCTAAAGAAATAATATTAGCTGTTAACAACACAATGAAAGATAAGTATAATATTGTTGGAATGATAGATGACAATAAAAATAAACTAAATAAAAGCATATTAGGAGTAAAAGTATTAGGAACAAGATATGACATTCCAGATATAGTAAAAGAGAAAAATGTAAATATTATTTATTTAGCAATAGATAATATAACACAAAGATCAAGAAAAAATATAATAGAAATATGTCAAACAACAGGAGTAAGAACAAGAGTATTACCAAGTACAGAAGAAATGATGAAAAAAGGCGGAGTAATGAATAACTTAAGAGATGTAGAAATAGAAGACTTACTTGGAAGAGACACAATAAAACTTGATAATAAAAACATTACAGACCTAATAAAAGGAAAAAATGTATTAGTTACAGGTGGAGGAGGATCAATAGGATCTGAACTTTGTAGACAAATAATGAAATACAATCCAGCAAAATTAATAATATTTGACATATATGAAAATAATTTATATGACATTCAAATGGAATTAGATGCACATTATCCAAAAACAAAAATAGAAGCAATAGTTGGAAGTGTAAGAGATAAAGAAAGACTAAGAAAAGTTTTTGAAAAATATTCACCAAAACTAGTATTCCATGCAGCAGCACATAAACATGTACCATTAATGGAAAATAGCCCATTTGAAGCAATAAAAAACAATATATTTGGAACATATAATGTAGCAAATTGTGCAGATGAATTTGGAGTAGAAAGATTTGTATTAATATCAACAGACAAAGCAGTAAACCCAACAAATATAATGGGAGCATCAAAAAGAGTTTGTGAAATGATAATACAAGCAAAAAATAAAGTAAGTAAAACAGACTATGTTGCAGTAAGATTTGGAAATGTATTAGGAAGCAATGGATCAGTAATACCATTATTCAAAAAACAAATAGCAGAAGGTGGACCAGTAACAGTAACACATAAAGATATAACAAGATTTTTCATGACAATACCAGAAGCAGTTGGATTAATATTACAAGCAATAACATATGCAGAAGGTGGAGAAATATTTGTATTAGATATGGGAAAACCAGTAAAAATTTATGATTTAGCAATAAGCCTAATAAAATTATCTGGATATGAGCCAGGAGTAGATATTCCAATTCAATTCACAGGACTAAGAGAAGGAGAAAAATTATATGAAGAATTATTAATGGCAGAAGAAGGATTAACAGCAACAAAACATAATAAAATCTTTGTATCACAACCAATGAACTTAGGAATGGAAGAATTAGAAAGTAAACTAAACAAATTAAGTAAAATAAAAGATAATGACATGAATCTTGAAGAAGAAGTAAAACAAGTAATGAAACAAGTTGTTCCAACATATAAAGAGCCAGATGAAGTTAATAAAAAGATTGTTAACGAAAAAAAGGAAACAAATGAAAACACACAAAAAGTAGAAGCAACAGCAAATACTTAAATACCAATAATTGAATAAATTCTAGTTAAATCAATAATTAGAATTTATTCATTATAAATAAGAAATTGTAATGAAGGAAGGAATGTTGAAATATGGAAAATAAAATGAACATTAGATTTTCACCACCAGATGTAGGTGAAGCAGAAATTGAGGAAGTTATAGACGCAATAAAATCAGGATGGATTACAACAGGACCAAAAACAAAATTATTTGAGCAAAAAATAACAGAATTATGCAAAACAGAAAAAACAGTATGTTTAAATTCATCAACAGCAGCAATGGAAATGACATTAAGAGTATTAGGAGTTGGACCTGGTGATGAAGTAATAACATCAGCATATACATATACAGCATCATGTAGTGTAATATGCCATGTTGGAGCAACACCAGTATTAGTAGACATTCAAAAAGATAATTTCGAAATGGATTATGACAAATTAGAACAAGCAATAACAGAAAAAACAAAAGTAATTATACCAGTAGATATTGGTGGAGTAATGTGTGATTATGACAGAATACAAAAAATAGTAGAGAAAAAAGCAAACATATTTAAACCATCATCAGAATTACAAGAAAAATTAGGAAGAATTGCAATAATGGCAGATAGTTCACATGCTATTGGAGCAATGAGAAATGGTAAAATGGCAGGAGAATATGCAGACTTTACATGTTTCTCATTCCATGCAGTAAAGAATTTAACAACAGCAGAAGGTGGAGCTGTTACATGGAAGAAAAATGATAAATTTGATAATGAAGCAATTTATAAAAGATATCAATTATTATCATTACATGGTCAAACAAAAGACGCATTACATAAAAATCAATTAGGAGCATGGGAATATGATATAGTAGAACCAGCTTACAAATGTAATATGACAGATATAATGGCAGGAATGGGATTAGCACAAATAAAAAGATATCCACAATTAGTAGCAAGAAGACATGAAATAATAAAAATATATGAAGATGCATTAAAAGGACATCAAGTAAAAACATTAAATCATGAAGATGAAAAAACAAATTCAAAATCATCAGGACATCTATTTATAACAAGAGTAGAAGGAATTGATGAAAAAACAAGAAATGAAATAATAATAAAAATGGCAGAAAGAGGAATTGCAACAAATGTACATTATAAGCCATTACCAATGCTTACAGCATATAAAAATTTGGGATTTGATATAAAAAATTATCCAAATGCATTTGATTATTATAAATGTGAAATAACATTACCATTATATTCATTATTAACAGATGAAGAAGCAAAATATGTAATAACAAATTTTGTTGATATTTTAAAAGAATATGGTAAATAAAAAGGAAAATTTAAAATGATATTAAAAGATTATGAAAAATTACCAGAAAAAATGAAAAATGAAAAAGTAAAAGAATATTATGATATAATATCAAAAAAGAAAATTAGTTTAGTAATGAAAAGAATATTTGACATATTCTTTTCATTAGTCTTATTAATAATACTTTCACCAATTTTATTAATATTAGCAATATTAATAAAGATAGACTCAAAAGGACCAGTATTTTATAGACAAGAAAGAGTTACAACAAATGGAAAAATATTTAGAATATTTAAGTTCAGAACAATGGTACAAAATGCAGATAAAATAGGATCATTAGTAACAGTTGGAAATGATGCTAGAATAACAAGAGTAGGGAAAGTAATTAGAAAAGTTAGACTTGATGAAATACCACAATTAATAAATATTTTAAAAGGTGAGATGACATTTGTTGGAACAAGACCAGAAGTAAAAAAATATGTTGACAAATATACAGATGAAATGATGGCAACATTACTTATGCCTGCTGGTGTTACATCAATTGCAAGTATAAAATATAAAGATGAAGATGAAATATTAGACAAAGCAGTAAAGGCTGGTAAAGATACAGATGTGGCATATGTTGAAGATGTTTTACCAGGTAAAATGAAATATAATTTAGAATATTTAAAACAGTTTTCTGTTTTACATGATTTGAAAATTTGTATAGATACAGTAATAGGAGTATTAAGATAGGAGAAATAGATGTTAGTATCTTTTATAATAATAGCATATAATGCAGAAAAATTTTTGGATAAAAGTTTAGAATCATTAAAAAAACAAGATTATCCACATAAAGATATAGAAGTAATATTAGTTGATAGTATATCAACAGATGGAACAAGAAAAGTTTTTGAGGAATTTAAAAAAGAAAATGAAAAAGATTTTTATCAAATAAAAATACTTACAAACAAAGGAAAAACTTTACCTAAAGGATGGAATGTAGCATTAAAAGAAGTTACAGGAGAAGTTGTACTAAGAGTTGATGCACATACATTTTTTGACAAAGATTTTATTTGGAACAATGTTAAAGAGATTGAAAATGGAGAAAACATTGTTGGAGGAAAATGCATAAGTGTAACACAAAATAATGATTGGAAAGAAAAATTATTATTAATAGCAGAAGAATCTATATTTGGATGTGGAATTGCAGATTTTAGAAGAAAAGAGAGTAAAGAATATGTAAGTACATTGGCATTTGCAATGTATAGAAAAAAAGTGTTTGATGATGTCGGACCATATAATGAAAATTTAGCAAGAACAGAAGATAATGAAATGCATTATAGAATGAAACAAAAAGGATATAAGTTTTTACTTTCACCTAATATAAAATCATATAGATATGCAAGAAGTGATTTAAAAGGAATGATAAAACAAAAATATGGTAATGGAAAATGGATTGGAATAACACTACATTATTGTCCAAAATGTTTTTCAATATATCATTTAGTACCATTTTTATTTGTATTAGGAATTCTATTTTCTGTAATAATGGCAATTGCAAAAGTTCCAATATTTGCATATTTATTAACAGGAGCATATTTGTTATTTAATATATTAAATATTATATTAATAACAATAAAAAATGGATTTAGCATTAGTTATTTATTATTGCCATTTATTTTCTTTATATTACATTGTGCTTATGGAATAGGTACTGTTGTAGGAATAATAAAGGGATTTTTTATGAAAAGGAAGAAAAAATAGATGAAAACAATTGGAGTTATAATACCTAATTACAACTCAGGAACATATATAAGAAAATGTTTGGATTCATTATTAGAACAAGAATACAAAGTAAATGAAATAATAGTTGTAGATGATTGTTCAACAGATGATTCTCCTAAAATTGTAAAAGAATATATGAAAAGAAACAATAACATAATTCTTCTTGAAAATGAAAAAAACATGGGAGTATCATATTCAAGAAATAGAGGAATAGAAAATACAAAGTCTGAATATATAATGTTTTGCGATTCAGATGATTGGTATGAAAAGCAAGCAACTAAAAAGATGATGGAAGAGATTGAAGATGGTGCAGATTTTGTATTTGCAGGTTATTATATAACATATAAAGATGGAAGAAAAATAGAAGTAAAATATAATACTTTTAATAATATAGAAATAACCAAAGAAATATGTATTTCATATTTACCAATAACATCTAGTTCAAAATTAATAAAAAAATCAATTTTAGTAGAACACAATATAAAATATCCTGTAGGAATAAAGAACTGTGAAGAATTGCCAGTTATACCAGTTACAGGATTTTATGCACAAAAAATAGTATATATAGATGAATGTTTATATAACTATTTTCAAAGAGAAAACTCAGCATCAAACCATAAATTAGAAGATTTGAGCTTTTATGATATAACATATGAGAAATTTAAAAATTATTTACCACAAGAATATAAAGAATCAATAAATATAAGAATGGTAGAACATTTACTATATAGTAAAACATATAGTTTGATAAAAGAAAAACATTTGAAAAAAGAGATAATAGAAAATATTAATAAATGTAAAAAAGATTTAGATGGACAAGATATTAAGTCAATATTAGTACGATTTCCTATACGTAAAAGAATATTTATAAAATGTGCATTGACAAAATTAATATTTCCATTGAAATTATATGTAGCATTACAGCAGAAAATGATAGGAGAATAGAAAAATGTTATTTAATTCATACATATTTATTTTTATGTTTTTACCAATAACACTTTTATTATATTTTGGATTTAACAAAATAAAAAAATATGAAATAGCAAAATTAGTATTAGTTATAGCATCATTATATTTTTATGCTTATTTTAATGTAAAATATCTATTTATAATTGTTGCAAGTATACTAATTAACTATTTATTTAACAGAATATTTCGAAAATTAAAAAATAAGAATTTTAGAAAAATATTATTAATAATTGGAATAGCATTTAATATAGGGATGATATTTTACTATAAGTATTATGATTTTGTTATAAGTACAATTAATAGTTTGGCATCTACAAATTTTAATTTGATAAATGTAATGTTGCCACTAGGAATAAGTTTTTTTACTTTTCAACAAATGGCATATGTAATAGATTCATATAAAGGAGAAGTAAAAGATTATACTTTATTAGACTATTCATTATTTGTAACATTTTTTCCACAATTGATTGCAGGACCAATAACATTATATTCTGAAATGATACCACAATTTGAAGATGAAAAAAATAAGAATTTTAATTCAGAAAACTTTAGTAAAGGATTATTAGCATTTTCATTTGGGTTAGCAAAAAAAGTATTAATAGCAGATACATTTGCAATAGCAGCAAATTACGTATTTGCAAATCCAACAGATACCAATTCCACAAACTTAATATTAGGAATGTTATCATATACTTTCCAAATATATTTTGATTTTAGTGGATATTGTGATATGGCATTAGGATTAGGCTATATGTTTAATATAAAATTACCAATTAATTTTAATTCACCATATAAATCACATTCAGTAATAGAATTTTGGAAAAGATGGCATATGACATTAACAAGATTTTTCACAACATATATATACATACCATTAGGTGGAAGTAGAAAAGGAAAAATAAGAACATATATAAATGTATTTATAGTATTTTTAGCAAGTGGAATATGGCATGGTGCAAACTTTACATTTATATTATGGGGAATTTTACATGGAATAGCATCAATATTAAATAGAATATTTAAAAATGTTATAGAAAAAACAAATGAAGTATTTAATTGGATATGTACATTTTTATTTATTAATTTTACATGGGTAATATTTAGAGCAGACTCAATTTCAGATGCTTTAAATATTATAAAACATATATTAAAGTTAAATTTTGGACCAATAAATAGTAATATATTAGATGCATTTACATTACCAGAATTTACAATGATTACAGATTTATTAGGAAGAAAAGCATGGATTGCTGAAAATTATAATACATTGTATTTATTAATATTTTTTGCATTTGCATTTTTCGCAATTTTATGTATGAAAAATACACAAGAAAGAGTCGAAGAATTTAAACCTAGTACAAGGAATGCAATTATTTCAGCTGTATTATTAGTAATGTCAATAATATCATTATCTGGAGTAAGTACATTTTTATATTTTAATTTTTAAGATTTTGAAAGGGAAAAAATATAATGAAAGAAAAAGAAGTTGTAGCATATAAAGGAAATTATCGTAAATTTATTATTATATATTTTTTTATAAGTATTATATTATTGGCTATATGTGCAGGTTTTATAATTTATATTGATCCATTTTACCATTATCATGCACCACTTGGAAAAATGCAACTAATTCAAGAAAAAGAGGCTTATCAAAATGTTGGAATTGCACGTAATTGCAAATATGATGCAATATTAACAGGATCTTCAATGACAGAAAATTTTAAAATAAGTCAATTGAATGAACTATTTGATTGTGATACAGTTAAATTATCATTTTCGGGAGGCAGAATTCCAAATTATATAACATTATTTGATCAAGCATTAAAAAATAAAAATATAAAAATAAAGAAAATATTTTATGGATGTGATTTACCAGCATATATTGATGATCCAACAGCAGAAATACCAAATAAAATTCCGGAGTATTTATATGATGATAATATGCTTACAGATGTTAAATATATATTCAATAAAACAGCTTTATTTGAATATGCGTACAGCTTTTTTAAGTATGATATAAAAAATATAGAAGTACAAAATCCAGATGAAGTATATTCATGGTATAATTTATGTGATTTTAGCAAGGCTGGAGCTTTAAGTCAATATGAAAGACCTAAGAATGAAGAAAAAAAAGATAGCAATTTATATGCAGAAAATGTAAAACAAAATTGTGAAAAAATTGGAAAATATATAAAAGAAAATCAAGAAATCGAATTTAATATATTCTTCCCACCTTATAGTATCTTATTTTATGATATGCATAATAGAGAAGGGGATTTAGAAGCAATAATAAATGGACAGGAAATGTTAGCAGAATATTTAATTCAATTTCCAAATGTAAAATTAAGTGCATTTTCAACAGAAAAAGACATAATTTGCAATTTAGATAATTATAAAGATTATTCGCATTATTCAGAGAAAATAAATGAGTATATAGCAGAAGAAATGAAAAGGGAATCAAAGTTATTAAATAAAGACAATTATAAGGAATATTTCTCAAATGCAAAAAAATTTTTTATGAATTATAATTATGATGAAATATTCTATTAATGGAGGAACAAATGCTAAACAAATTAAAAAAAATAAAACCAAAACATATCTTGGAAATGCTTGTTATTTTAATATCTTTTATACCTGGAATGATATTAAGACTGATAAAAAGGGATATATGGATAGTGGCAGAAAATGGTGATGATGCTAAAGATAATGGATATGTATTTTTTAAATATGCAATGGAAAATAAAACCAAAAAAGATATATATTATGTAATAACTAAAAAATCAATATATTATGACAAATTAAAAAAATACAATAAAAATTTATTATATAAAAATAGTTTAAAACACAATATATATACAATAGCATCAACCAAATATATAAGTTCACAAATAGGCTCTGGATTACCATTTCCAGAATTAGTATTTAATTTTCAAGGAACATTTATATATAGATTTAAATCAATATTTTTGCAACATGGAATAACACAAAATAAAGTGAAATGCTTATTAAAAAATGAGAGCAAAGTAGACTTGTTTTGTTGTGCTGGAAACAAAGAATATGATTTTGTAATAAATGAGCTAGGATATAATGAGGAAAATGCCAAAAAAACAGGATTTTGCAGATATGACTTATTAAAAGATGAATCAAAAGAAAATAATAAAATATTAATGATGTTTACATGGAGAAAACAATTTGAAAATGATGAGAAAACATTTTTAGACTCAAAATATTATTCAACTATACAAGATTTAATAAAAGATACAAGACTTTCAGATTTATTAGAAAAAGAAAATTTAGAATTATATATGTGTTTACATGATAATATGATTCCATACAAAGATAAATTTATAACTACAAATTCAAGAATAAAGATAGTTGACAAAACAGAAAAGAGTATACAAGAACTATTAAGAGAGTGCAAATATTTAATAACAGACTATTCAAGTGTAGCATTTGATTTTGCATATATGAAAAAGCCATTACAATATTTTCAATTTGATTATGAAGAATTTAGAAAAAATCATATACCAGAAGGATATTGGAATTATGAAGATGGTTTTGGAGAAGTAACACATACTGTTGATGAATGTATTAACAAACTAATAGAAAGTGTAAATTGTAACTTTGAAATGAATGAAAAATATAAAAATAAAACAAAAGATTTTTATATTTATACAGATACAGAAAATTCAAAGAGAACATATGAAGAAATTGAAAAATTGCCAGTTGAAAAGCATAATATAGATTCAGTTTGGTTAATTACAGTAATTGCATTTATAATAAGCTTTTTTACTAAAAATTTGTATTTATTATTAATTACAGATGTAATAGGAGTAATATTAAATATAATATATTCAAGTAAAAATATAAGTCAAAGAATATATTTATTAATATTTAATATAGCAATGTTTACATTTTTATTAGCCAAGCCAGTTATAAGCATATGTAAAGCTATAAACTGGATAGAAAAGTTCTCAATAGATTCACAACAGCATGCATTTTTATTAGTTTTTATAGCAACATTTTCAATATATATTGGAAGTAGAATTTCTGAAAAGAAGAATAAAATTACAGAAAATATAAAAGAAAATACAAACGAATCAAAATGTAAAGATAAGAAAATATTTACTAATATAGCTTTAGTATTATTTTTGGTTTGTGCTATTTTTTCAATAATAACAGAATATGATAAATTAATATATATGAATGGAAAAGACTATGTAGAATATTATCTAACATATGAAAATACATTTAATCCAATAATAACACTATTAGCAGGAATGTCAGATATAATGTTATGTATATTCCTTGCATGTATGCCAAGTAAGAAGAAAGCAATAATACCAGTTGGAATTTTTATGATATATAATATCCCAACATTTTTAATAGGGCAAAGAACACCTATTGTTATATCAGCATTGTTTATATTTTCATATTTTGTAATAAGAGATTATTTGAATAACAAAGAAAGATGGATAGGAAAATTCGAAAAAATAGCTTTAATATTACTTATACCAGTAGCAATAATAGGACTTGCAATTTATAATTATTCAAGAGTAGATGAAGAAGTACCAACAACTAATATAATATCTTTATTTGGAGACTTTTTCTATACACAAGGAGTATCTTATGATGTATTGAACATAGGATATGAGATAAAAGATAAGATAAAAACAACAACAAACCATAATTATACATTTGGGCCTTTTATTGACTATTTTAAATATAGTACAATATCACAAAAAATATTTAAAACAAAGCCATTACCAACAGGAAATAATGTAACAAAAGCACTTGAATCAAGTAGTTATTCACATATAATATCATATTTAACAAGAAAAGATTATTTAGAAGGACATGGATGGGGATCATCATTTATACTGGAAACATATACAGACTTTGGATATATTGGTGTAATTGTATATAGCCTGATTTTAGGATATTTATTAATGGCAATTCCAAGACTATTAAAAAAGAACACCTTTATAGCATCAATAGTATTAATAAGTACATTAAATATATTTATAATTCCAAGAGCAGAAGCATTACAATTTTTGCAATTTATAATAACACCACAGTTTTGGGGTGCATGGATTATGTGTATATGTGGATACCAAGTAGTAAAAATAATTATAAACAAATATGAAATGAGGAAAAATTAATGAGAGCACAAAAATCGGCAAAAAATATTATAGTTGCACTAATAAGTAATGCTCTAAATATAGTATTAGGAGTAGTAGTACAATCAATATTTTTAAAAACATTAGGGGAAGAATATTTAGGATTAAACACAGTATTAACAAGTATATTGTCAATGTTATCAATTGCTGAACTAGGATTAGGTTCAGCAATCATATATAATATGTATAAACCAATAGCCAATAAAGATAAAGAAAAAATAAAATCATTAATGAAATTTTACAAAAAGTGTTATAGCATTATAATAATAGTAATGCTGGCTATAGGTCTTATTGTTAGTATATTTTTAAAACAAATTGTAGGAGAAACACAGACAATTCAAAACTTATATTTACTATATTTCTTATTTTTAACAGATGTAATATTTTCATATACAATAGCATATAAAAGATCAATAATATATGCAAACCAAGAAGAATATCTTACAAATATAGTTCATTTAATTTATTTAGTAGTAATGAATGGATTACAAATATTGTTTTTATATTTAACACATAATTATTGTGTATTTTTAATAATAAAATTAGTATGTAGAATATTAGAAAATGTATTAGTAAATATAATCGCAAATAAAAAATATCCATATATAAAAGAAAAAGATGTAAAAGAATTAGACAAAGAAATAAAAGATGATATTATAAAAAATATAAAGGCATTATTTTTCCATAAAATTGCCGGATTTATTGTAAGCAGTACAGATACAATATTGATTTCAGTATTTTTTGAAGGACTAGTTACAGTTGCCTATTATTCAAATTACAATTTAGTACTTTCAGCAATTACAACAATATTAAATCAATTTTTATTATCAGCTACGGCAAGTATAGGTGATTTATTAACAGAAAATAATAAAGAAAGAAATTATGAAATTTATAAAAAACTAAATTTTCTTAATTTTGTAATATTTATAATAGGTGCAACAGGAATGGCATGTGCAATAGAACCATTTATAACGATTTTCTTTGGAGAACAATATATATTATCAAAATTTATATTAATCTCATTAATATTAAAATTCTTCATTCAAGGAATGAGAAGACCACTTATGGCATTTAAAGAAGCAGCAGGCATATTTTATGTAGATAGATTTGTACCAATATTAGAATCAATAGTTAATCTAGTTGCGTCAATAATATTATTAAAAATATGTGGATTAGCAGGAATATTTTTAGGTACAGCAGTAAGTTCTTTAGTAATACTATTATATAGTTATCCAAAATATGTATATAGACCAATATTTAATAAAAGATTAAAAGATTATTATTTAGAATTTATTAAAACAATATTGTATGCAACAGTTATAATTGGAATTACAATGGGAGTAAATCAATTAATAAGAGTAAGTAATATATTTGCTGAACAAGTATTGAGTGTTGTAGTAGCTATAATAATACCAGTTATAATAATAACATTAGTATCTGGGAGAACAGAAGAATATAAATATTATATAAATATAATAAAAAATATACTATTCAGAAAAAAGGAGGTAAAACAATGATTGATGAAGAAAATGGACAAACAAGAAAAACAAAAGGTGGAAAAAGATATCAAAAAAAGCAAAAAGGTAAAAAAGGAAAAATAGCTGGAATTATAGTAGCAATAATTTTAATATTATTAGTAATATTATTAGGTGTCGGAACTGGAATGGTTGCTGGAAAAATATCAAAAATAAATTTTGATAAATTAGATAAAGGTGATTTGGATGTAAATGAAGATTTATATACTGAAGTATCTGATAATGTAAGTAAAGAAGAATTTGAAAAAATAAAAAATGTAGCATTATTTGGAATAGATGGTGGTAGAAGTGATGCAATAATGATTGCCTCAATAAATCAAGTTGATAAAACAATAAAATTAATAAGTATTCCAAGAGATACATATGTTTCTGTTGCAGGACATGGAAAAACAAAAATAAATCATGCTTATGCATATGGAAAAGAACAATTAGCATTAAAGACAATTAATTCTAATTTTGGATTAAATATATCTGAATATGTAACTATTAATTTTAAAGGATTAATAAATGTTATAAATAAAATTGGTGGTATTGAATTAAATATAAGTAAAGCAGAAAAAGATTATATAAATGAGTTTGTTCATGAATCTTATGAATTGACTAGAAAACCTGTACAATTATTGTCAAGTTATGGAAAAGTAAAATTAACAGGTGAACAAGCTTTAACACATTCTAGAAATAGAACTATTGGAAATGATTTTACTAGAGAGGAACGTCAAAGAGATGTTCTTACAGCTGTAATGAATAAGGTTTCTACAATGAGTATAACACAACTTTGGAGCTTGAGTGATAGTGTATTATCAGAGGTAAAAACAAATTTGAATGTTTCTGAATGTATGGGAATTGCTTCAGATGTATTAGGAAATACAAGTTCGTATTTGAATAATATTGTATCAAAACAAATTCCTTCAGAAGATGATGGTGGAAAAGGTGATAATATAAATGGTATATATTATTATGTTTGTGATCTACAAAAGGCTAGTAAGAGTATGAAAAATATTATTTATGGGGAATAGAAAAGACATAATATAAAAATAATAGCTTAACGTTAATACTTAAATCGAAAAGTTTTAAAAGGCTTGACATAGTATAAAAAATATAATATAAATTATTCGTATGCAAAGAAGCTAGATTAATCTGGCTTCTTTATTTATGGAGAAAATAGTAAAAAAATCCTAAAATTAGTGTAGACTTTTGTTGAAAAATAGCGCATTGTGTATTGACAAATTCTTAATATAATATTAAAATTATATAGATAGGAACAGAGGAATAAAAATGAGAAAAAATAAGATTAGCAAAACAAACATATTAAGAGGAATATTAATAATATTATTACTTGCAACATTTGTACGAATATTCTGTTTTTCAAACCAAAATGGAACAAAATCAAGTGGAGTAAGTAGAAAAGTTACAGAAATAGTTACAAGTAATATCAAAAAAGTACAAAATATGCCTAAAAGTGAGAAAGAGCTCTTTTTAGAGCATACAGAAAAAGTAATAAGAAAATTAGCACATTTTTCAATATATACAGTAGTAGGATTACTAATGATGTCACTTATGAATACATATAAGTTAAAGCAAAGTAAAAGAATATGGATAAGTTTAATAGTTGGTGTATTGTATGCAAGTTCTGATGAAATACATCAATATTTTGTGCCGGGAAGGTCTGCTAGAGTTTTTGATGTTATGATTGATTCAGCAGGTGTTTGCCTTGGTATATGTATTGTGATTTTTGTATTGTGTATTGCAAGAAAAGTGATGGAGAGAAAAAAGAAAGAGAAGAAAGAAGTAAGAGAAAACTAAAATATTTATTTTATGAGGGGGATAAGAATGAATATTATGACTAGTGAAACAACAGAAAATATGGAAACAACAAGCTTAAGAACTCAAAGCGATGTTAAAACAAAAATTAGTAAAAAAGTATATATAAAAATAAAAAGAGTGATTGATGTGATTTTAGCAAGTATAGCACTTATATTATTATCACCAGTATTTGCTATAATTGCAATAGCAATAAAAATAGACTCAAAAGGACCAGTTTTTTTTGCACATAAAAGAATTGGAAAAAATGGAAATATTATAAAATTATATAAATTTAGATCTATGGTAATAAATGCAGAAGAATTAATAAAATCATTTACACCAGAACAAATGAAAGAATATAAAGCAAACTATAAATTGACAAACGATCCAAGAATAACTAAAGTTGGTAAATTTCTAAGAAAAACAAGTTTGGATGAATTGCCACAACTTATAAATATAATTAATGGAGATTTATCAATAATTGGACCTAGACCAGTAGTGGCAGATGAGTTAGAAAAATATGGAGTAAATAAAGATAAATTTTTAAGTGTTACTCCTGGATTAACAGGATATTGGGCTGCCAATGGTAGAAGTAATACTACATATGAACAAAGAATGGAAATGGAATTGTATTACATAGATAATTTATCTTTGAAAATGGATATAAAAGTGTTTTTTAAGACTATATTGTCAGTTGTAAAGAAAGAAGGAGCTATTTAATGACCGAAAAACTACCATGTTATAGTGTATTAATGAGTGTGTATTTTAAAGAAAAAAAAGATTGGTTAATTCAAAGCATAGAAAGTATGCTAAATCAAACTGTATTGACAGATGATTTTGTTTTAGTGAAAGACGGAAAATTAACTGATGAGTTAAATGAAACTATATCTGAATATTGTGAAAAATATCCAGATATATTTCATATTATAGAATTAGAAAAAAATGTTGGATTGGGTCCAGCATTGGCTATAGGAGTAAAAGCTTGCAAAAATGAACTAATAGCAAGGATGGATTCAGATGATATATCAATAAAAGAAAGATGTGAAAAACAATTAAAAAAATTTCAAGAAGATCCTGAATTAGACTTGATTGGTTCAAGTATAGCAGAATTTATTGATACTACTAATAATGTACAAGCATATAGAGTTTTACCAGAAAGTGATGAAGAAATAAAAAAATTTATTAAGAGAAGAAATCCATTTGGACATCCTTCTGTAATGTTTAAAAAAAGTAAACTATTAGAAGCTGGAAATTATCGTTCATATTATTTGTGTGAAGACTATGACATGTGGATAAGAATGGTAGAAAAAGATGCTAAGTGCTATAATTTTAAAGATATTTTAGTTTTTATGAGAATAAATGAAGATTTTTATAAACGTAGAGGAGGAATAAAATATTTAAAGTCTATCCTAAAATTTAAAAAAGAACAGTATAAAAATGGATTCTTTAGTAAAAAAGATTATATTATAAGTGGAGGAACTCACATTATAATATGTTTAATGCCAAACGTTATAAGAGAAACGTTTTATAAGAAGGTATTGAGAAGGAGACAAAATGGCTAATAAAAAAATTGATATAATAACATTACATAGAACAGTAAATTATGGTTCAGTGTTGCAGGCATATGCAACACAACAAGTTTTAATGAAAATGGGATATGATGTTGAAATAATAGATTATTATCCTGAAAGATTACATATGAATGGAATGTTAAAAAGAATAAAAAATAAGAGTAAGTATTTCAAAAAAAGTTTTGTGCTTAGGAATATAGCAAGATTAGTAATTTTTCCATCATATTTAAAAAGATTTTTTGTTTTTAAAAAATTTGTTAAAGAAAATCTAAAACTTACACCAATTACATATATGACAGAACAAGATTTAGAAAAAAATATTCCAATTGCAGATGTTTATTGTACAGGAAGTGATCAAGTTTGGAATGTTGGGTGGAATGAAAAAATTGATTATCCTTTTTTCTTGAAGTTTGTGCCTGATAATAAAAAATGTATTGCATACTCAGCAAGTTTTGGAAAATCTAAACTTGAAGATTGGGAAAAAAATGAAACCAAAGAATTGCTACAAAAATATAAGCATATAGCAATGAGAGAAAAATCAGGAGTTGAAATATTAACTGAGTTGGGAATTAATAATGGAATACAAGTTCTAGATCCAACTTTATTATTAGATAAAAATGATTGGAATGATTTAATTTCTTCAAAATATGAGGGAAAAAAGTATATTTTTATGTATAATATCAATCATAACAAAAAACTAGATGAGTACGCAAGAAGATTAGCAAAAAAGAAAAATCTGAAGTTAATATATGTAAGCTATAATTATCATGATTGTTTAAAACCAGGAAGATTAAAATGCAATACAAAAGTAGAAAACTTTTTATCATTAATAGCAAATGCTGAATATGTTTTGACTGATTCATTTCATTGTACAGCTTATTCAATAAATTTTAATAAGAACTTATTAGTTGCATATCCTGAAAAATTTAGCACAAGATTAGCAAGCATAGTTGAATTAACAGGTCTAAATAATAGAGTAATAGATGATTATAATAATCTAGAAATTTGTGAAAGAAAAATAGACTATGAAAGAGCAAATAAAATATTAGAAACAGAAAGAAAGAAGTCATTAGAATATTTAAAAAAATCCATAGAAGAGTAAAGGAAAGTATTAATATGAAAGATAAGCATATAGAAATAAAAAAGAAAGTTGATTGTACTGGATGTAGAGCATGTGAGCAGATTTGCCCTGCAAAATGTATTACGATGAAAGAAGATAAAGAAGGATTTATTTTTCCATATGTTGATGAAGAAAAATGTATAAACTGTGGGTTGTGTAAAAAGAAATGTCCACAAATAAACTATAAACTTGAAAAAAGAGATTCTAAAGTTTATGCAGTAAAAACTAAAGAGAAAAGTATATCCCAAAATAGTACATCTGCAGGGATTGCGTATATTTTGGGAAAATATATAATTCAAAATAATGGTTGCGTGTTTGGATGTACATATAATGATGTATTAGAACCAATACAAATAATGGTTGAAAATGAAAAGGATTTAGAAAAGTTAAGAGGTTCTAAATATGTTTTTAGTAATACAATGCATACATATACACAAGTAAAAGATGTTTTAGAACAACAAAAAAAAGTTCTTTATGTTGGAACACCTTGTCAAATTGCAGGACTAAAATCTTTTCTTGGGAGAGATTATGAAGAACTTTTATTAGTTGATATTGTATGTCATGGGGTTCCAAGTGCTAAAATTTTTAAGAAATATATAGAATTTCTAGAAAAAAAATATGAAAAAAAAGTTGTAAATTATGAATTTAGAAATAAAGATAAAGCTAGATGGGGAGAATTTATTGCTAAAGTTATATTTGAAGATGGAACAGAAAAATATATAAAGGCAGATGAAGATAACTACTATAGTAATTTTTTAAAAGGAACAATATATAGAGAGTGTTGTTATCAATGTAAATATGCTAATACCAATCGTGTTGGAGACATAACTATAGGGGATTTTTGGGGAATAGAACAAGTAAACGAAAAATTTTATTCTAGAGATGGTGTATCATTAGTTTTGATAAATTCTGAAAAAGGAAAGAATTTTTTGAAAAATTTGAAAGAATCTGTTATAGTGAGTGAACAAACAATAGAACAAGCTGTGAAGAGAAATGGAAATTTGAGTAAACCAACATTAAGATTAGAGATTAGAGATAATATATACAAAGGTATTGATGAAGAAAATTTTATAAATAAAAAATTAAAAATTAAAGGAAGATTAAAGAATAAAATAAAAAGAATTATTCCTAAAAAAGTAAAGAATATTATAAAGAAAATAATTTAATAGGAGAGTAAAATGGAACCAATTAGAATATTACAAGTTGTTCCTAATATGAATGCTGGTGGTTTGGAAAATCTTATTATGAATATTTATAGAAATATAGATAGGAAAAAAGTTCAATTTGATTTTTTAGTTCACTATGAAAAAAGATGTTTTTTTGATGATGAAATAGAAAAATTGGGTGGAAAAATTTATAGATTTTCTGTAAGAGAGGATAACAATGTAATAAAATATATAAAAGATCTAAAGAAATTTTTTAAAACTCATAAAGAATATAAAGTTATACATGGACATATGGCTAGTTTGGGATTTATATATTTGAAAATTGCAAAAAAATATGGAGTTCCAATAAGAATAGCACATAGTCATGGAACTTCACATTTAAAAAGCATAAAGGGATATATTAAATTTTTAACTTTTAAATTAGAAAAATATTATTCAAATGTTAATTTTGCTTGTTCAACTGAAGCTGGAATATATTTATTTGGAAAACATAGAAAATTTGAAATAATTCCTAATGCAATTGATTTTGAAAAATTTAGATATAATCAAAGAATTAGAGAAAAAATTAGAAATGAAATGAATATACAGAATGAACTTGTTATTGGACATGTTGGAAGATTTAATTTGCAAAAAAATCATATTTTTTTGTTAGATGTTTTTAGTGAAATCGTAAAAAAAGAAAAAGAGGCAAAATTATTTTTGCTTGGCAATGGTGAATTAGAAAAAGATATAAGACAGAAGATAGAGAAGTTAAAAATTGAAAAAAATGTTAAATTATTAGGTGTAAGAGAGGATGTAAACGAAATATATCAAGCAATGGATGTATTTGTTATGCCTTCATTATTTGAGGGATTACCATTGACTGGAGTAGAAGCACAAGTGAGTGGATTAAAATGTTTTTTTGCAGATACTATAACAAAGGAGGTTATAATAACTAATAATGCAGAGTTTATATCTTTAAGTATGTCTGCAAAAGAGTGGGCTGAAAAGATAATTAAAGAAAAAGAGTATGATAGAAGCGAAGTAAAAATATTTAATGAGGATTTTAATATAAAAAAACTTGCAATAAAAATGCAAAATAAATATTTGGAATATAATAATGGAAAATTGGAGAATAAGTAAATGGGTGTTTATATAGCAATGACGATATGTTCAGTATTTTTTTCAGCATTAGCAAATATTAATACATATGAAAAAAAGAGGTATACAATTAATATAAAATTATTATTTTGGTATTTATCAGAAATAGTATTAATTATTGTAGCAGCAATTAGATATGATGTTGGACAAGATTATATGTATACATATGTTCCATATTTTAATGGACTTTTAGTAGGATATGTAAATGAAGATATAGAAAAAGGTTTTTGGCTTTTAAATAAAATAGTTCAGTTATTTACTAAAGATTATGCGGGTATTTTTATTGTATGTTCCGTAATATTTTTTCATTATATATATAAAGCAATTAGAGAACAATCTAAAATGCCAACACTTAGTGTTTTTTTATTGATTGGAACAACTTATTATTTTGTATTTTTAAATACAATGAGGCAAATGATGGTTGTGGCAATATTTTTATATTCAATAAAATATATAAAAGAACGTAATTTAAAAAAATTTATTATGTATATGATATTAGCAAGTACAATACATGTAAGTGCATTAATATGTATACCATTATACTTTATATATGGATTAAAAATTAGGCCAATAAAAGCATTAATATTATTAGCAATATCTATTGTAGTCAAACCAATAGTTTCAAGTTTTGTTTTAACATTAATAAAATTGACCAAATATAATTATTATATAGATTCAAGATTTGATACTGGAGAAGCAGGAAATATTGTTTTGCTAATAAATGTATGTGTTTTATTATTTGCATTGATATATTATATAAAAAAGAACAAAAAAAATGAGGTAATTGAAAAAGATTATTCATATTATTGTAGTTTACAGTTAATTTCAACAATATTAGCTTGGTATAATAATACAATTCCATTATTAAATAGAATTAGATGGGCAACAGGAATTTCGATAATAATACTTATTCCTTTAATAATTAAACAGGAAAAAAATGTAAAAACGCAGATTGTTTATACATTTTTTATTGTAGTTTTATATAGTATATATGCATTATATACAGTAGGAATTAATAATGCTAATAGTGTTTTGCCGTATTTAACTATATTTCAAAGATAATATAAATTGATAGGAGAAGAAAATGGAAAAAATTAGTGTAATCGTTCCAGTATATAATGTTGAACGATATTTGAAAAGATGTATAGAAAGTATTATTAATCAAACGTATAAAGATTTAGAAATAATTTTAGTTGATGACGGAAGTACAGATTCTAGCGGAAATATATGTGATGAATATAAAAAAATAGATAAAAGAATTAGTGTTATACACAAGAAAAATGGTGGATCGTCAGATGCAAGAAATGAAGGATTAAAAGTTGTAACAGGAACTTATATTGCTTTTGTTGATAGTGATGATTTTTTAGATTTGGACATGTATGAATATATGCAAAGAAATATTGAAAAAGAAAATGCAGATATAGTTATATGTGGTACAAAAATAGATTATGATAATGGAAAAATTATTGTAAAATTATCTAAGAAATTGGAAGAGTTTGATACAAAAAGAGCATTGATTGAATTAAATTCATTTAAAACATTTGACATGTCAGTTTGGAATAAATTATATAAAAAGAGTGTTATAGATGGAATAATGTTTCCTGTTGGAAAGAAGTGTGAAGACTATTTTGTAATGTATAGGTATTTTGATAGAGCCAAAAAAGTAGTAGTATTACCAGAGGCAAAATATCATTATATTCAGAGAGAAAATAGTGTATCTAGGGGAAAAGAAATAACTTATGATTATATAGAAGGAAGCAAATCTCAAAAAAATTTTATTGACCAAAAATATCCAGAAATTAGTTATGTTGGAAATACGGCATATGCTTTCTCTTATGTTGCGACATATAACAGATGTATAAAATATAAAGTACAATTATCAAAAGATAAAAAGAAAATGTTTAAAAATGAAGTAAAAAAATGTTTAAAAGATATTTGTAGAAATAGTTATATAAGTAAAAATAAAAAAATACAAGCTTGTATTTTTGCTTATAGTCTAAGTTTATATAAAGTAATAGTGAAAACAATTAAGTAAAAAAAAAGGATGAATATGTTGACAAAAATAATAAAAAAGATATTAAGATAGCGCAAAGCATCTTCAAAAGATTTTGTGAAATATTTAAGAGAAGATGTATAGAAAGGAATCAATAAAAGATGAGAGATCTAATAAGTGTAATCGTTCCAGTATATAATGTTGAACGATATTTGAAAAGATGTATAGAAAGTATTATTAATCAAACGTATAAAGATTTAGAAATAATTTTAGTTGATGACGGAAGTACAGATTCTAGCGGAAATATATGTGATGAATATAAAAAAATAGATAAAAGAATTAGTGTTATACACAAGAAAAATGGTGGATCGTCAGATGCAAGAAATGAAGGATTAAAAGTTGTAACAGGAACTTATATTGCTTTTGTTGATAGTGATGATTATGTTGATGAACAATTTTTAGAAAAGTTATATTTAGCAGTAAAAGAAAATAATTCAGATATATCTATATGTAAATATAAAAAAACAATTAAATTAGATGAGAGAAATACTGAAGAGATACAAACTAATAAGTATAGTATATATAATACAGAAGAAGCATTGAAAGAATTATTGTTATTTAAAAAGATAGAGAATTATGTTTGGAATAAATTGTATAAAAGAGAACTATTTTTTAAACTATTCTTTAAAGTTGGAAAAAAGATGGAAGATATAGGAATTATGTATAAAATTTTTGAAAAGGCAAGTAAAATTGTTTCTATTGATTATATTGGATATTTCTATGTTCAAAGAGAAGGAAGTATAATGGGGCAAGTTAATCCACAATTAATTCTTGATACAAGAGAAATGGTTAATGAAAGATTTGATTATATAAATAAGAAATTTCCACAGTTAGTTGATGAAGCAAACATAAATAGACTAGTATTTATAAAATATTACTTTGAAGATATTGGTAAGAATAATATAAAAAAAATAATGAAAGAGAAAAAATTAGAAGAAGAGTACAAATTTTATAAAAAAAATTATTTGAAGTATAAAAGAGAAGTAAATAAAACAACTAATTCAAAAGTAAGAAAGTTAGATTTTTATTTATTATATATAAGTAAAAATTTATTAGTGAATTTGTATTGTATAAAAACAAAATTAAAAAAATTTGGGAGGAAAAAATGAAAAAAATAGCGACAATAACATTTCATTCTGCACATAATTATGGTTCAAATCTTCAAGCATATGCACTTCAAGAGTATATAAAAAAAATGTCAGGAGAAGCATATTCTTATGAAATTATTAATTTAAGAACAGATATTCAAAAACAACAATATTCTTTAACAAAAGATAACAAATTTATATCTAGATTTGTGAGAAAATTTGTTTTAAAAGATTTTGAGAGAAAAAATAAAGAAAAATTTGAAAGATTTGAAAAATTTATTAATAATAATTTACAAATAACAAAAGAGTTTAAATCTTTAGAAGAATTGAATAATGCAAATTTAAAATATGATTATTTGCTTAGTGGAAGTGATCAATTATGGAATTTAAGAGCAAATGATTTTGATTGGGCATATTTTTTAGAATTTGCTAATAGTGGTAAGAAAATATCATATGCGGCTAGTTTTGGCCCCAAAAAAATGGTATGGACAGAAGAAGAAAAAAATAGAGTAAGAAAAGACTTAGAACAGTATAAATACATATCTGTCAGAGAAGAGGGAAGTCAAAATAATATAAGAGAATTATTAGGAAAAGAGGTTCCTATATATATGGATCCAACAATTTTATTGACAAAAGATGAATGGAATAAAATTGTTCCAAAAGAGAGAATTTATAAAGGAAAGTATATATTATATTATTCATTAGGTCAAAAGAAGGAAGATATAGAATTAGTAAATAAAATTTCAAAAATATTAAAAATGCCAGTTGTAACAACTAGATATGCAGGAAGAAGAGAATTATTTAAAGGATTTAAACAATTCTATGAAGTGGGACCAATAGAATTTTTAAATCTATTAGAAAATGCAGAATTAGTATTATCATCTTCTTTTCATGGAACTATATTTTCCGTAATATTTGGAGTACCATTTTTTGCAATAAATGGTTTGAAAGATTATAGAATTTCAACATTATTAAAGAAAGTGAAATTAGAAAATAGAAGTATAGATTTAATTAACTATAAAGAAAAATGTAGCAATTATGGTGATATATCTTTTAAGGAAGCTCATAAAGAACTTGAAAATGAAAAGGATAAATCAACAAAATATTTAAAAGAAGCTTTAGATATTATTTAATAGGGAGATAGAAATGGGAAGACAAAAAGAATTAATATTTAATACATTAATAATCGGAATTGGAAAGTTTAGTACTCAAGTTGTTTCGGTATTTTTATTACCTATGTATACAAGTATATTATCTACTTCAGAGTATGGAACATATGATTTGTTATATACAATTGCAATGTTTTTAATACCGATAATTACATTGTTAATGGAAGAATCAATGTTTAGATTTTTAATAGATAGCAAAGATTCTGAAGAATCTTCAAAAATAATTTCGCAAACATTGATTTTTTGTATAATAAGTACTAGTATATGGATAATTATAACTTGCATTGTTGGAAAAATTATTCAACTTCAATATACTTTTATTTTTTGTTTTTATATTATTTCATCTATTACAGTTAGTTTAAGAAATGCAGTAATTAGAGGAAAGGGTAAAATTAAAGAATATACAATAATTAATTCTATTACAAGTATATTAATTATAGGATTGAATATAATTTTTATAGTAGGATTGAAAATAGGAATTGTAGGATTGTTTTTATCTAGTATAATATCAAATTTGTTTGTTTCAATAATTGCTTTTTCGAAATTAAAGATATTTAATGGAGTATCAATAAAAAAATATGATAAAAGTTTGATGAAAGAAATGGTAAAATATTCAATCCCATTAGTTCCAAATAGTATATCTTGGAGTATTATAAATTTTTCAGATAGAATTGTTGTATCAACAGTGCTTGGAACAGGACAAAATGGGATATATTCAATGGCAAATAAATTTCCAACTTATATAGATAATATTTATAATTTCTTTTATACAGCATGGAAAGAAGCATCAGCCAAAGCATTACATTATGAAAAGCCAGAAGAGTTTTATAATTCTATTTATAATTCATTAAGAAAATTTTTGGACGCCGTTGTTTTAGGAAGCATTGCACTTTTGCCATTTATATTCTCATTTTTTATAAAAAAAGATTTTTCAGATGCATATAAATATGTTCCAATATTAATTATAGCAACATATTTTTCTAATTTGTCATCTTTTATTGGCGGAATATTTACTGCATATAAAGATACTAAGATAATTGGAAAAACAACAATAGTTGCAGCCATATTAAATTTGACTATAAATATATTATTTATTAGATACATAGGGCTATGGGCAGCTGCAATTTCAACATTAGTATCTATGCTAATTAATTATTCATTAAGAACAAAAAGAATAAAAAAATATCTACGATTGACTTGTGACTATAAAATATTTGTATCATTTATATTTTTGATATTAGATTTAATATCATTTTATAATTCTAATATTATTATAAATATAATTAACTTTTTCATAATTTTATGTTATTGTATTTTTATTAATAAGAATATTATATTAGAATTATATAAATGGATAAGAAATAAGATAAAAAAATAATATAAAAATTATTCTTATAATTTTGTTTTTTTAGTAATTATTATATTGAAAATAATAAAGAAAAAATATATAATTTAGCTAAAAGAAAAAGGAAGAATATACATATGGATAAAATAAAAAAAATACTATTAATGGAAAATAAAGTGTTTGAATGGATACATGTTGGAACTCTCGTAATAATATTTATTATTTCTATAATATTATCTATAGAGATATATTGGAATGTTAGACATAAAATAGAGAATGAAGAACCATTAAATAATATTGAAATAATTGAAGATAATGATACAGATGAGACGCAAAGTAAAACTTATGAAGATGAAGAAGTTTTAATAAATCCTGGAAAAGGATGGATTTTATATAATAATAAAGAAACAGATAAATATAATGATGTTATAAGCGTTGGATATACAAGAGTAGATTGGAGTGATATTGAGGAAGAAGAAGGAATATATAATTGGAGTATAATTGATAGTAGGATAGAAAATTATGCTAGAAAAGGAAAAAAATACTCCTTTGGAGTATTGTGCGCAAGTAGTTCAAGTGACAAAGAATATGTCACACCTAAATGGGTATTTGATGCTGGTGCAGAATATTATACATACAATAATCAAGAAAAAGGTATAATACAAAAAATCCCGGTCTGGACAGATAAAATATTTTTAGAAAAACAGAATAATTTTATAAAAGCATTATCAGAAAGATATGATGGAAATGAAAATATTGCATTTATAGATATACGATCTTATGGTAATTTTGGAGAACAACATTTGGGAACAATTGGGGGAAAATATTTAACTTCTGATGAATTACAAGAACTATATTTAAAACCTTATAGTGAAACTTTTTCTAAAACATTATTAGTAAGTCCTTGTGGAGAAAGTAGGTATAATAGTGCGTATTCTTGGGGAATAGGACATGGAATTTCATTAAGAAGAGATGGAATTTTTAAATGGTCTGATGGTTCAGAATGTTTGATGGCATATGGAAAGTTACCAACAGTTTTTGAATATACAGCAGATTATAATTGGATGAAAAAAAATAATTATTGGAGTACAGAAAATTTATTACAATATGTAGAAAATGGAAAACCATCATATATTCAATTTGATCCTCAAATGTATAAAGAAAATAAAGAATTTTGTGATATGTTAGCTAATAAAATGGGATATTACTTTAAATTTAAGGAAGCAAAATTTAAAAATAAAGTATCATCTCAAGAAGAAGAAAAGATACAGTTAAAATTTGTTAATGAAGGAGTATCACCACTATATGAAGATTGTACTGTATATATTGGTTTATTAGATTCTGAATATAATTTGGTAAAAAAATATAAAACAGATATAAATCCAAAAACTTGGATGCCAAATGATGAAATTCAAGAAGAAATTAATTTAAAACTAAATTATGTAGAAGATGGAAAATACATAATTTCTGTAGGATTATTTTTAAATGAAAATGATGAAAATCCAACATATTTATTGGGAAATTCAGGAAAAACAAAAAATAAATGGTATGTATTTGGAGAAGTATCAATTGAAAATCCAAGTGAAGAATATATTATTGATTTAGAAAAAGAACAAAATATAATAAATAATTATAATAGTAGTTATAATGTGAAAGTAACTGCTAAAAATTTAAGAGAAATATATTCTTATAAAATAAATGTATATTCTAATAATGTATTAATTCAAACATTAAACATTGATAATAATCAAGAAGAATATATGCAAAATATAGGAATTGATTTAAACGATGGAGAAAATAATTATAAAATTAATATTGAAAAAAATGGTGAAATAGTATATAGATTTGAAAAGAATATATATGTATGCAACGTTGTTGATAATAATATGGAAATAGCAAGAAATATAAATGCTGGATATAAAACACTAAAAGCCCAATATGCCAAAGAAATAGAAAAAATTCCGAATTTATTGAATAAAATAAATCAAATGGAAAATTACATGAATAGTGTAGAAAAATATTCAGGAAAAATATTAGATTCTGCAGCAATAAAGGCGACACAAACTCATTATGAGTTAGGTAATATTATATTACAAGAATGTATAAAAAATTATTCAATAATTAACTTAGAACAAATAAATAAATTATTAATAGAAATTGATAATATAGGAAATTATTATAAAGATTTGTTAGTTATATCAACATCTGATTTGAAGAATTTACAATTAGATGAGACGGAAAAAGTAATTGAAAATATAAATAATATAATAGATAAAAATTCTGAGATAGATATGACATTTTTGACAAAAATATTAGAGAAAATAAATGGAGATTATGAGAGGGCTTGTTATATAAATAATTTAGAAGAACAAAATGATATAAAAGCAGGTTTAATAATAAGTAATAATTTACATGCACAATTATTGGCAGATTGGGCTAATAAATTTGCAAGTATTCAAATAAACAATAATATAAATGAATATATTGCCCAAAATCCAGTAACAATAGAATATTCAGAAACAAACATAACAAATAAATCTGTAAAAGCAACAATAAAAACAAATGCAGAAATACAAATAACAAACAACTCAAATAGTAAAGAATACGTATTTGATCAAAACGGAAGCTTTACATTTGAATACACAATAAAAGGACAAGCAAAACAAATAACAGCAAAAGTAACAAACATTGACAAAACATCACCAATAATAAATGGAGTAATAGACGGAAAACTATACACAAGCAAAATAACACCAACAATAACAGATGAAAACATAGATACTATAAAACTAATTTTAAATGGTGAAGAAGTAAAGAACTTTAAATCAGGAACAACATTAACAGAAGAAGGCTTTTACACATTAACTGCAATAGACAAAGCAGGAAACAAAACACAAATATCATTCCAAATAATGGAAAACAATAATCAAAATTATATTATTCAAGACAATATAATAAAAAACATATCAGAACAAACTATAAAATCAGATTTTGATAATAAACTAAAATTAGGAATAACATATAAAATAGCAAGAAATGAAAAAGAAATTTCTAATACAGATAGTATTGCAACAGGAGATATATTAACAACATCTGCAGGAGATAAATACACAATTATTGTTACTGGAGATATGAATAAAGACGGAAAATTAAATCTAAAAGATTTAGTCAAAATGAGAAAATATCTTTTAGACGGCAATAATTTAGACGAAAATGAGATGTTATCAGCTGATTGTAACTTTGACGGAAAAATTAATTTAAAAGACTTAGTAAAAATGAGATTAATGTTATTAAACCAAGATGCAACAAAATAATGTTGCATCTTTTAAAATAGGAGGAAAAATATGGAAGAATATTTATATCAAAAAGAATATGTAATGTTAAATAATATGCAATTACATTTAAGCAATCCAGAACCCATGTTAAAATATATTGATGAAAAAGTAGAAAAACTAATAAAAGCCAAAAGTAAGAACGAAGAAATAAATATAAAATTAGAAATATTAGATGAATTTTATAAAATACTAAAATATGATGCAAAAAACACAATATGTCCAGAACCATTAGGACACTTTGAAACAAAAGAAGAAAAAGACGAACTTATAAAAAAGAAAATAAAAATAAATGATTTCGTTTATTATTTAGGAAATATATGTATAAATTATCATAAAAAATTAATATCAAAAGAATATAGAGGAAGAGTACCAATAATTACAAATGTAGCAACAATAAAATTTAATGAAATATATATAAGAGCATTAAATGAATATTTTGAAACCTTAAAAGGAAATGAATATAAAGGAATATTTGAAAATCCACCTAAAAAACAACAAAATTTACAAATTATAAGAATGATTGAATATAGAGGAACAGTATTTCCAATGGCAGAGCCATTAACAAATAATAAAATTGAATGTATAAGAGATGAACATGCATATGGAACAGCATTCATATTACCAACATTAATAGAAAGATTTCTTATAATCCAATTAGATTCAAAAATCCTAAAAAACTTAATGAAAGAACTAAAAGATAAAATTGAAAAAGAAAATATAAAATTAACTGATGAAGAAAAACAATATTATAATATTATTACTGAAAAAGGAGATAAAACAATATTTGCAAGTGAAAAATTTATTAGAGCAAATATCTATAAAATGCTTATAAAATATCATATTATCAATGAAGAAGATGAAGATATAAAACTATTGATTTTACATGAATATATTAACAAAAAAGATGGTAAAAAGATAAAAAATAAATTAACACTTGGAAGTGTTATATTTTCACCATATGCGAATTCTTTAATAAAAAAACAATATACAAAGTTGTTTAATTTAATATTTGATCCAAACGAATTAAATATGAGAAATAATATTGCACACATTAATAATGAAAGTTCTGATTATTTGTGTTTAGGAGATACAGCTGTTTTAATGCAATTATTATGGGATATAATAACAGAAGATATTTTTGAATAAATTAAAAAATATTTATTTACACTAATGCTTAGTATTGATGTGACATAATTTTACAAAATTAGTAACAATAAATATTATAATTTACATAAAATGCGCAATAATTTATTGACAATGTCATAAAATAATAGTAAAATGATAATAGATTTTGCAAAAAACTCGCAAAATCGAAAGAAGGGTAAAATATGTTATTAGAATTTAAAATGAAAAATTTCAAATCATTTAGAAATTTAGTTGAATTTAAAATGACGCCAGCTCAAAAAATAAAAGACTTAGAATATAGTTTGTTAAAAGAAAAAGCAAATAACAAAGAAGAGAAAGCATTATCATCATCTGTTATATATGGACCAAACTCATCAGGAAAAACAAACTTAATAGGTGGATTACAAGTATTTAAAGCAATTGTATTAAGAGGAAATATAAAAGATGCAGATGATTTAACAAGCATTAATGTTGCAATAGACAAACTAGATTTTATACCACATATAGACAGCAAAGAAAATGAACCAACATATTTTTATATAAAATTTTTAACTAATAATATGATAATTGAATATAGTATAACTTTTTTAACAGAAAAATTATTATCTAAAGAAAAGGATAAAAGAAAAATATTAGAAGAAAAACTTGATATAGATGGAAATAATATTTATATAAGAAACGAAAAAATTCAAATAGAAAATTTAGAATATCTAAAAAGAAAAGAATTATTAATAGAAAACTTTCATGAAGAAGTGGCAAAAGATATTATAAATTCAAATATAGAGCCACAAGAATTACTATTAAATGTAATGTTTAAAACATTATATAGTAAAAAGATTTATGAAATTATAACAAATTGGTTTCAAGATAAACTAAGAATTATATATCATGCAGATAAAATACATTATGCACCAAACTTAGAATCAAGAATAGATATAAAAAATTCAAATAAAAAATTATTCTCTAATCCACAAATAAATGAAGCTGTAAAAGAAATTGGATTAACATCTGAAAAAATAGCATATCCAATAACAGATAAAAAAGACTTAATATTTCCAGTATCTGTAATAAAAACTATAGATGAAAAAGGTATAGTTGTTCCAGCAGAGTTTTTTGAGTCATTTGGAACACTTAGATTATTAGATATTTTTCCACTTATGATGGCAACAATGAAAAGAGGTGCAACATTATTAGTAGATGAGTTAGACGCGTCTTTGCATCCAATGATAATAATGAGTTTTATAAAAATTTTCCATAATGATGAAATAAACAAAAATGGAGCTCAATTAATATTTAATACACATAATCCAATTTTCTTAAATAAAAATCTTTTTAGAAGAGATGAAATAAAATTTGTAGAAAAAGAAGAAAAAGAAAGTATATTATATTCATTATCAGATTTTGGAACAAGTGGAAAAAATGGAGTAAGAAATGGAGAAAATTATTTAAAAAATTATTTTATAAACAAATATGGTGCAATCACTGATGTTGACTTTTCAGATATATTTGAAGAATATATGAATCAAGAAAGGAAGTAATAAATATAAATGTGTGCAAAAAAATTAAAAACAAATAAAAATTATTATTTTTCTGTTGAAGGAGATACAGAAGGCTGGTATTTAGACTATTTACAAAAATTAATTAATAACTGTTCTAAAGCAACTTGTACAGTAAAATTAAAACATAAAAAATTAATGCCAACAAGATATGCCAAAACATTAGCAAATATAACTGAAGAAGAGGTATATCATTTATGTGATTATGAAAGTGATTCAGAAGATGATGTAAAAAAATTTCATAAGATTTTAGATGATATGAAAGAAGTTTCGAAAATTAATAATAGTTTAAAATATAAATTAGGATATAGTAATTTTACATTTGAACTTTGGATAATTTTGCACAAAAAAGATTTAAAAGGACCATTAACAGATAAAAAACAATATTTAAAATATATAAATGAAATATTTGATGAAGATTTTAAAAGTCTTGATGAATATAAAGAAGAAAAAAACTTTAAGAGAGTAGTTGAACAAATTACATTGGAAGATATTATAAATGCAATAAAAAGAGCTGAAAAAATAAGAGATCATAACAAAGAATATAACAAACAAATAAAATATGGAAAATATATTTATTATAAAGAAAATCCAGATTTAGAAATAAATGAAAGTATTGAAAAAATACTAAATGATTGTGAGATATTATAAGAAAAAACTTAGAATTGATTGTTTTAAAATGACAATTCTAAGTCTTATTTTTTGTAATAATTCTGTAACACAAATGTAACAAAAACTTAAACAAAAAAATATTGTCGAATACGGCAAAAAATGTTACAATTTAATGGATAAATAAAAAGAAGGAGGCAAAAGAAAAATGAAAAAAATATTAGCAAGTATAATTATAGCAATGATGCTAATAAGTGTAGGAGTTAATGTATTTGCAGACGAAACAAAAAGTACAGAACAAACAACACAAACAACGAGTGAATCAACTTCAAAAGACTCAAGTATAACACTAAAGACAACAGAAAAAGTTGAAGTAGAAGATGTAACAAAAGAGGTAAAAGTAGTAATAGGATATGATAAATTAGAGTCAATAGATACAAGTGGAATATGTATGTTTAAGGGAATTTTTAAATATAGTGATATATATTTTAATCAATTAACACAAAATGATATAAAAGCTTTAAACGGTTATACAGTACAATTTAGTGAAGAATCTGGTAGACTTCTTGTAGAAGCAAATAGAACACCAAAAGATGGTGAAGATGTTGCAGAAATAACACTTACATTCAAAGAAGGATTGGAAAATGTAACAACAACAAGAGTTTTTTTTGAAGTTGAAGAACTTACAGATGGAAAAAATGAATATGACACACCTAAATTAGTAACACAAGTAGCTGTTGTTCCAAAGGCAGACAAAACAGAAGAAACAAAAGATGAACAAAAAAATACAGAAACAACGAAAGATGATCAAAAAAATACAGAAACAACAAAAGATGATAACAAAAAAGATGAATTAGAAATAATAACAAATACAACAAAAACAGATAATACAACAGAAAAAACAACACAAGACACAACAGTATCACAAGAAAAAGAATTACCAAAAACAGGTGCAACAACAGTAGCATTAATTGTATTAGCAGTAGTTGCTATTGGAACAATAAGTTTAATAAGATATAAAAATATCGAAATTAAATAAAAAAATCAAAAAAAGTATTGCATAAAAAAACATATAATGCTATAATGAAGAAGAAAATTTTAAAAGAAGAAAGGGAGAATGAAAATGAAAAAGACATTAACAATAGCTTTATTAGCTATAATAACAATAATGGCTTTAGCAACAGGCGTAAATGCTGCTACATCATCAACATTAGCTGATGAATTATATGCAAAAGGATCAAAATATGGAATGACTTCAGCAGACAAAGTAAAAATCGAAAGATATTTAAAAGAAAATCCAGTAACAGATGCTCAAGCAAATGAAATATTAACAAAAGCAGACGAAGCAATAGCTGTAATGGAAAAAGCTGGAGTAACAAATTATGACAAATTAACAAAAGCTCAAAAAAATGAAGTAAAATCAATTGCAACAGAAGCAGCAAAAATTGTTGATTTAAAATTAGTTTTCAACAAAAAATCAGTTGCTATTTACAACAATGATGGAAAATTAGTAGAAACAGTTTCAAATACTAATGGAAAATTAGCTTATACAGGAAATGTTGTAAACGTAGTAGTTTTAGCTACAACAGTAGTAGCATTAGTTGCTGTATCAGCAGTAGTTGCAAGAAAAAGAATTGTAAATGCTTAGTAAAATAAAAATCTTCTGAATAATCAGGAGATTTTTTTATTTTGAACGCAAAAACTCTTGCATAAAACGTTCTAAAATGTTATAATTTTTTTATGAATAAAAAAGGAGTATTACATATGCAAAAAGAAAAAGTGGTAAAAGCATGTAAATCAACTATAGGAACAATTTTAATTGCAATATTTATAGTGATAGGAGTATTTCTTGCTATAAAAATATGTTGGGGGACAGAAATAGAAAATATATTTATGTTAGCAAATAAAGTCTCAATAAATATAAATAAAGACAAAGAACAACAACCAATAACAATAGATGAAGAAAAAAAATCACTTGATAGTTATCCAGAATATGGAACCCAATATGCAACAATTGAAATTCCAAGAATAGGAGCAAATTTACCAGTGTACTTTGGAGATACACTAGAAATACTAAAGAAAGGTGTAGGACACTCAAGCGGAAGTTATTTTCCAGGTGAAGGTGGTTCTATATTATACATGGGACACAATTCCAAAAAAGTATTTAGAAGATTCTCTGAATTGCAAATTGGAGATGAAATAAAGGTAACAACAACATATGGAGAATACAACTACAAAATTTATGATATGCAATTAATAAAAGAAACAGATTTGGACAAAGTTCCAATACAAAGAGATGAAGAAATACTAATGGTATATACTTGTTATCCATTTAACAATGTTGGATATGCGACACAAAGATATGTAGTATATGCCAAATTAGAAAAATAGAAAGGAATAAAAAGATGAAAGTAGGAAAGAAAATTTTAAATTTTATATTTGTTCTAGTTATTGCATTAAGTTTCACATTTATAGGAGTTAAAAGTGTTGTTTTTAAAACAATATTTAACAAAGAATATGTATTAGAACAAATGGAAAACAATAATTTTTATTCTGAAACATATAAACTTGTAGAATCAGGTTTTGAAAATTACATAGGACAATCAGGACTTGACGAAGAAGTAATAAAAAATATATGTACAGAAGATAAAATAAAAAATGATATTAATATAATATTATCAAATATTTACGAAGGAACAAATGAAAAGATTGATACATCAGAAATATCAAATAACTTAAATTCTAATATTGATAAAGAAAATGTTAGAACATCAAGTAATAGTAAAGCTATTGATGAATTTGTAGAACATATCTGTCAATCATATAAAGACACAATAATAAGTACAAACTATGAAAACACAATAAATGAAAAATATAGTAAAATAACACAAAAAATAACAAAAGTTCAAAACATATTGATAATTGCAATAATAATAAGTATTATTGGAGTAATTGCATTAAATGTTAAAGATATTTTAAAACTATTATTTTGGACAGAATCAGCTGTTTTATCTTCAGCAGTTATGCAATTAGCAATAACAACTGTAATAAAATCAAAAGTAAATATAGATGGAATAAAAATTTTTAATGACGCATTTTCAAATATTGTAGTAACAATAATCAAAGACATATTAAGTAAAATAAATATAATTGCAGGGAAATTTATTATAGTTTACTTTATATTAGTAGTAATTTATGCAATTATTATACTTACACAGAAAAAAGAAGAAAATCAAAATAATTAATTTGAAACATAAATAAGAAGGGATTAAAACAAAAAAATGGAAGAACTAGATTTAAAAGAGCTAATTCAAATATTTTGGGAAAAAAGAATACAAATTTTATTAATAACAGCAATTTTTATAGTTTTAGGAATAATTTATACTGTTGGATTTGTAAAACCAAAATATCAATCAAAAACAAGTCTTTTATTAGCAACAAATTCATCAAGCCAATCTAATGCAAATGGAATAACTACAAATGACCTTACATTAAACTCAAAACTTGTTTCTACATATAGTGATATGGTTAGTGGAAATAAAATAATCAGAGAAGTAATAAAAAATTTAGGAATGAATCTTCAAGAAGATGATGTTAAAAAAAGTATTAGTGTAAAAGCAAGAGATAATGCAGACATGATAGATATAATAGTAAAAAATGATGATCCTGTAGTAGCTCAAAAAATTGCTAATGAAACAGCAAAAGTATTTATAGAAAATGTAAAACAATATTATAAAATAGAAAACTTATATATTTATGACGAAGCAGAAGTTGAAAATGAACCATATAATATTAATCATAAAAAAGATGTTTTAATATTCGCTGTAATTGGTATAGTAATTGCATTTGGATATGTATTAATACTAAATATGTTAGATACAACAATAAAATCTGCACAAGACATTGAAAAAATATCAGGAGTTACAGTATTAGCTAGTATTCCAATATATGATTTAGCAGAAACAAAGTCAAAAGGTAGAAGAGGAGGAAAAAGATAATGAGAAAAGAATTAGTTACACATCTAGATCCAAAATCACCTGTTTCTGAAACATTTAGAACATTAAGAACAAATATACAATTTATGAATTCTAATAGAAGATTAAGAAGCTTGTTAGTTACATCTACAATGCCAGGAGAAGGCAAAAGTTGGGTTGCTTCAAATTTAGCAGTAACATTTGCACAAGCAGGAAAAAGAGTAGCATTAATAGATGCAGATATGAGAAAAGGAAGATTGTATTCTATATTTGGAGTTGAACCAAGACCAGGATTATCAAATTATTTGTCAGGATATTATGAAAATCAAGAATCTGTAAATATAGATAAATATTTGAAACAAACAGATGTAAATAATTTATATATAATTCCAGCTGGAAATATTCCACCAAACCCATCAGAATTACTTGTAAGACGTCAAATGAGAAATTTATTAGAACAATTAAAAAATCAAGTTGATTTAGTTATAATTGATGGAACACCATCAAAACTTGTAACAGATTCTGTTATATTATCAAGAATAGTTGATTCTACACTAATAGTATCAGCACATAATCAAACTAGAAAAGATGATTTAGAAAGAGTAATAAAAGACGTAAGAAATGTTGGTGGAAATGTTGCAGGAGTTGTTTATAATAAAATTCCAGTAAGCAGTAAAAAATATAATCAAACATATTATTATTCTTCAAATGTAACAGTTCAAAAAAATAATCAACCAGATTATGAAGCAGAAAGAAGAAAATTGCAACAAAGAACGCAAAATGCTTTATCACAAAATTCAAAAAGAAATGGAAATCATAGTGAAACAAACAATAGAAATTCACAAAATACAAGACAAGAAAATACACAAGTTCCAAAAGCGTTAAGAAATAATATTGATAAAGATAATTGGAAAAAAATAATAGAGGAAGAAAAGAAAGACTTTTAAATGATTTAAAGGAAGGATTTTATGATAGATTTTCATTCACATATATTACCAGGAATTGATGATGGTTCTAGAAATTTAGAACAATCAATTTATATGGTAAATGAAGCAAAAAATGTAGGTTTTACCAAAATTATATCAACATCACATTATATGGAAAATTATTATGAATGTAATGAGCAAGAAAGAAAACGATTATTAAAAGAGGTACAAGATTCTGTTGATGGAATTGAATTATACCTTGGAAATGAAATATATATTACTAATAATATGATAGATTTATTAAAAAATGGACAGGCATCATCTATAAATAATACAAGATATGTTCTTTTTGAATTTCCATTAATTAATACAAAACCTATGAATGATAAAGAAGTTATATATAGATTAATTGAAAATGGATATATACCAATTATTGCTCATCCAGAAAGATATCCATTTGTTCAAGAAAATCCAGATTATTTATTTGAATTAGAAGAAATGGGAGCTCTTTTTCAAGCAAATTTTGGTAGTATAATAGGAATGTATGGTGGCAAAGCTAAAAAAACATTAAAAATTTTATTGAAAAATAATTTGATTAGTTTTTTTGGATCAGATGTCCATAAACCAGAACAAGTATATAATAAAATTCCTAAAATTATTAAAAAATTAAAAAAAGTTATTTCAGACGAAGAATTTATTGAATTTACAGAAATTAATCCTCAAAAAGTTTTAAATAATGAAGATATTATAAAATAAAGGCAGGAGCACAACTCCTGCCTTTATGTATGCTTAAACCAAAAACATATCTAAAACCAAGAATAATACTTCTGCCTAATAAATATATTATGAATACATTATTAAAAAACTATTTCATGTTGTTTTCAACTTGTTGGATCATTTTTCTAACCATGTTTCCACCTATTTTACCAGCATCTTTTGCTGATATATCACCATTATAACCATCTTTTAAAGTAACACCAATTTCAGAAGCTACTTCATATTTGAATTTGTCTAAAGCGCTCATTGCTTCTGGTACTAATTTCTTATTGCTGTTTGAATTTGCCATTGTATTCACCTCCGTCATATATAACATCATTTAATTTCTTTTTTGAAAAGTAAAAACTTTTCTAAGAATAGAATGTGCAATTTTTAATAAAATAAACAAGAAGTTTTTGGAAAAAACAAATAAATTACAAAAATATCTTGAAAAAAACAGATAAATTTATTAAAATTAAATATGTTTGAAAATTAAAACAAAAGATAGGAGAAAGATATGTATAAATTAGTAGCAATAGATCTTGATGGAACAATGCTGAACCAATATGGAATAATTACTGAAAAAACAAAGAAAGCAATATCAAAAGCACAAGAAAAAGGTGTTGAAGTAATGATTGCATCAGGAAGAGCAATCACATCTGTAAAAAGGTTTTCAAAAGAAATTAATAGTAATAAATACTTCATTTCAGGAAATGGAGCTATTACATATGATATAAAAAATAATAAAATATTATACGAAAATATTTTATCCAAAACAAAAGCATTGAAAATCATAAAAATTTGTGAAGAAAACAGTATTTATTATAATGTTTATACCGAAAATGGAATAATAGCCAAAAACTTAAGCTATAACACATTATATTATTATAAAGATAATTTAACAAAACCAGATGAAAATAGGACGCATATAAATATTGTTGAAAATGTTTATGATTATTTTGAACAAAGAGAAGAAAAAATTCTAAAAATAATGATTTGTGATGAACATAAAACTGTATTTAATTCTATTGTAAGAAAACTAAAAGAATTATCTGAAATTGAAGTATTAGAAGTATCTCACATGTCTAGAAAAATAATAAAACAAGGAACAGACGAAATAGCATTAGAATACTTTTATACAGAAGTATCAGCTAAAGATGTAGATAAATGGAATGCATTAGAAGAAATAATAGGTTTAATGAATATATCAAAAGAGGAAGTTGTAACAATTGGAGATAATGCCAATGACTTAAAAATGATAACAAATGCTGGACTTGGTGTTGCAATGGGGGAAAGTGCCCCATATGTAAAACAATCAGCAGATATAATTGCACCAACAAATGATGAAGATGGAGTAGCAATAATTCTTAATAAAATATTTGATTTAAACTTGTAAATAGTAGTAAAATAAAGGCTTTAAAGAAATATTACATTAATATTACAAAAGCATTAATTTTATATTACAATAGAAATATTTTGTTGATTTTAGTATAAAAATATTGTAAAATAAAATAGAAATAAATTAAAAAATAGGGAAGGAACGTGGAAAAAATGGCAATGAATCCAATGCAAAAAAAAGCAAGAACATCATTTATATTAGGAGTAGTAATAACACTATTATTAACAGGAATTGTAATAGCATTATTATTGTTTTATGTTAATAAATTAAATACAGAAATATCTACATTAAACTCAAATAGAAAAAGGGTTTATGTTTTAAGTCAAGATGTAAAATCAGGAGAAGAAATAACAGAAGATATGTTTGAACTAAAAGCAGTAGATCAAACAACAATACCAGCAAATGCAACATCAGTAATATCAGTTATTGAAAGTTGGTATATGCAAACAAAAGATGGAACTATGTTAAATAGAGATGAAGAAGGTCTTTATTATACACAGACAGATGCTAACGGATCAGATAGCATAGTGAGAGTTTACAAAGAAGACACAACGGAAAATTATTATATAAAACCTACATCAACAACAAAACAATATATTGAATTAAACAATGTACCAGTAGTAGCAAAATTAGATATGAAAAAAAATACAGTAGTAACACCAAATATGGTTCAACAAACTGATAATATTGTTTCAAATGATGTAAGAGTAGAGGAATATAATGTTGTATCTTTACCAGTAGATTTAACAGATGGAGATTATGTTGATATAAGATTAATGCTACCAAATGGACAAAATTACATAGTTGTTTCAAAAAAAATAGTTGAAATACCAATGGGAGCAGAAGGATGTTTAGCAGATACAATAAGAATGACATTAAGAGAAGATGAAATTTTAGCAATGTCTAGTGCAATAGTAGAAGCTGCCGGAATTAATGGTGCAAAATTATATGCAACAAAATACAAAGAAGCAGGAATACAAGATGCAGCTGTACCAACATATAGACCAAATGATTCTGTAACAGCATTAATAACAGATTCAAACGGAAATGTATCAAATCCAAATATAGTATCAAGTGCAGTAGAAGAATTAAAGAAGAGATATACAACATCAGCAACAAATGCAAGAAGATACTTAGAACAACAAATTGGAGCTGACTATGATACAAATGTAAAAAATTCAATGGAAGAAAGTATTTCTAATGCACAAGATGCAAGACAAAAATATTTAGATTCACTAGGAGAATAATTAGTTATAGTAAGGGCATATTATGCCCTTACTATATGAATTATTATATAGAAAGGATAATAACATGAAGAAAGTTGGATTTATAGGGGTATATGATAAAACAGATCTAATTTTGGATATATCCAAATTATTAACAAGAAATGGAAAAAAAGTTTTATTCATAGATTCTACAAAGGATCAAAAAGCAAAATATATAGTTCCTAATATATTACCTACAGTATCTTATGTAACAACATTTGAAGACATTGATGTTGCTATAGGTTTTGAAAATATAGAACAAATAGCCCATTATTTAGGTGTTGACACTGAAAATGAATTCGAATATGAATATATATTTCTTGATACTGATAATTTTGATGGAGTTAGAGATTTTGAAGCTCTAAGCTTTGATAAATTATATTATGTAACATCATTTGATGGATATTCACTAAGAAAAGGAATTGAACTTCTAAAAGAAATAAATTTACCATTAAAAATGACAAGATTATTTTTTACAAAAGAAATGTTAAAAGAAGAAGATGAATACTTTAATTATTTAACACTTGAATTAAAAGAAGAATGGACAGACAATAAATTATACTTCTTATTAGAAAACGGAGATTTAGCAGTACACATGGAAAACCACAGATTGCAGTGTATAAAATTAAAAAACTTAAGTAATGAATATAGAGAAAACATTGTATATATTGTAAGAGAATTATGTAGTGGATTAGATGAAAAAATGCTTAGAAAAATGACTAAGGAAATATAAAAAAGGAGAGAATAAGATGTCAATTGTAACATTTTGGAATGCAGATAGAGAACAATCAGGAGTTTCAATATCAACAGTTGCTGTTGCAACAAAAATGGCTATCGAGCGTAACTTAAAAGTTTTGATTGTTTCAGCAGCATATAATGATTCAACAATAAAAAATTGCTTTTGGAAAGAAAATGCTGTAAGAAAACAAATTATGGCTGATAGATCATCAAGCATTGCAATAGAGAATGGTGTTGAAGGATTATCTAGATTAATAGCAAGTAATAAGATAGAACCAGAAAATATAACAGATTATACACATGTTATTTTTAAAGACACATTAGAAGTTCTAGATGGATATATGGAAAATCCTACAAAGACAAAAGAAGAAAATCTACGAGACTATAAAACAATATCAGCAGTTTATCCTGCAATACTAAATGTAGCAAATCAATACTATGATATGGTTTTAGTAGATTTAAGTAGAGAACTAGATGAGGGCGTAAGAAATGAAATCTTAAAAATGGCTACTATAAATCTTTATATTGCAGGTCAAAAATTAAGAAGTTTAGACTACTATATACAATTAAAAATGGATAATCCGATTGTGGCAGAACCAAAAAATATTATCGTTATAGGCAAATATAGTCATTATTCAAAATACAATAAAAGTAATTTGCAAAAATATTTAAGAGAAAAAAAAGAATTATCAGTTATTCCATTTAATATTTTATTATATGAAGCAGCTGAAGAAGTAGGAGTTGTAGATTTATTTTATAGACTAAGCAAAATAAAAGATACAACAGATTCAAATTATATTTTTATGAAAGAACTTGATAAATTAGTAGAAAAAATTATAGAAAAAATAAAAGAATTGCAAATGAGAATGAGGTGAGAATAAGATGGCAATTTTATTGTGTATTGTCGTTTTGATTATTGGTGGAGTAGCATTAATATTTTGGCTTAAAAATAAACAAAATGCAGAAGTCGTACAAGAAATTGAGAAAGATGATAAAACATATACTCTTGAAAAAATGAGAGATTATGTAAAAAAGAGACTTGATGAAATTACAAAAATAAATCTTTATGATATAGGATTATCAGAAGAAGAATTAAAAAGAAGAAAAAATAAAAAATATGCATTAAAGAAAGCCTTAAAAGGTTGTACATATGGAGATGTTAATGATAAAAGATATGTAAAAGAATTAATATCAGATTTATTATCAAAGGAATATGGTGTTGATGAAACAAATATATCAAAGGCAATTCCTTTTGATGTTCCATCATTGTTAACTGCACAAGACAAATTTGATATTATCATATATATGTATAAAAAAGAATTTGGATATGAAGCATTAACAGAACTTATAAAAAGATATAATTTAGCAACATTAAAATATCTTCAAGGTGAAAGTAAGCCATCTTATGTAATAACAGAAGATGAAATTTCAGATATTTATGAAAAAGAAAAATTAGTATTATCATTTAAAGATAAACTAGAAATTGTTGTTCAAAGAATATATCAACATTATAAAGGATATAGTTCAATTGACGAAATAAGAGATATGAATATAGATGGTGTATCTGGTGGTGTATCTGGTTTACCAGAAAGTTTTATAAGCCAAGTTGCACAAACAGGAACAACAGATTATATTGAACAAGTATCTGAACATAAAGTTCCAAGAGCATGTGATAGTATTTGGATATTTTTCCAAGGTAAATCAATTCGTTTAGCATTTTTATCATTTGGAACAGAAGCAGAATTAAAAAGAGTATGTCAAAATATTTATAAATATAATAACCCAGGACAATTATCAGACACAAATGGTTATAAAGTAAATGAAATGAAAGACGGATCTCGTGTTGTTGTTGTAAGACCAAGTATGTCAGAAACATGGGCATTCTTCGTAAGAAAGTTCGATGTAAAACGTGCTACTGTTGAACAATGGACAGGAGATATGGCTGGAAAAGAAAAAGCAATTGAATTATTAAAATATCTTGTAAAAGGTGCAAGAATAACATCAATAACTGGTGAACAAGGTTGTGGTAAAACAACACTACTTATGGGATTGATTGAAAATATTTATGAAACAATGAACTTACGTATCACTGAAATGGCATTCGAGTTGCATTTAAGAAAAGTTTATCCAACAAGAAACATTTTATCAATGCGTGAGACTGATACAATTTCTGGACAAGAATGTTTGGACGTTCAGAAAAAGACAGATGGTTCTGTTAATATAATCGGTGAGGTTGCAACAGACCCAGTAGCATCTTGGATGATTCAATCAGCACAGGTTGCTTCAAAATTTACATTATTTACTCACCATGCTAAAACATTCCCAGATTTAGTTACAGCATTAAGAAACTCAATGTTAAGAGCAGGAGTGTTTAAAAATGAAAAAACAGCTGAGGAACAAGTTGTACAAGTATTAAATTTTGATATACATTTACAAAAAGACTTTAGAGGTAGAAGATATATTGAGAGAGTAACAGAATGTATACCTGTTAAAGATTCAAAGACTTATGACTTTGAATATAAAAAAGAACATGATATGGATTCAAAAGTTACAAAATTCTTTGAAAATGCAACAACATATTTTTCAAAAGTAACAGAACAAAATTTATATACATATCAAAATGTTTTAGAATATGTTGATGGAGAATATCAATTGACAAATAAAATAACAGATCAAAATATTCATGATATGAGAGCAAATATGGATGAAACAGATGCAGTTGAATTTGACAAATTTATTGAAAAATATTGGGGAAAAACTAAAAAAGTATAAAACATAGATGAAAGGAGAGTTGTTATTAAATGGATGCTAGTGTGCTAAAATATATAATATTTGGTTCTATTGGTTTATTAGTAATTGCTGGAATTGCATATTTTGCTTTAGCAAAACAAATGGGAAAATCAGAATATGCAAGAATAAAGAAGTTACAACAAGGAACTAAAACAAGTGGCTTTTCAATGGATGTTTTATACCAGAGATTATATATAACATTTATTAAAATACCTTTCATCAAAAGATATTTATTTAAACTTCGTAGAAGGCTTGAAATTTTAAATATTGACGATGAATATAGTACAAGAAGAGATTCAGCAAAAATTTTAATGAATGCAATATTAATACTTATACCTATTGTATTTATAACAATTATAATCACAAAACAAAATATATTACTTATGTCAATTTTGTTAATCTTCGAATTGTTTGTTGTAGATTCAATGACAGAGGGAATGGTTGACAAAATTGACAATAAATTATTAAAAGAACAAATAGACTTTTTCGCTGAAATTAGACATGCTTATCATGAGTTTAATATGGTTGAAGAAGCTATATATCAAGTTTCTTTGGATGATGAAAAAAATGTTTCAAAACAAGGTGAAAAAATTTATGAAATATTAATTTCAGATGATCCAGAAACAGAACTAGAAAAATATTATGATACAGCACCAAATAGTTATTTAAAAGAATTTGCTGGTATATCATATTTGACCAAGGAATTTGGTGATAGAAAAGACAAAGATGGTTCATCATTATTTTTGAAAAACGTAGATAATATTACACAAGAAATGCAAATTGAAATCTTAAAAAGAGACAAATTAAATTATGTATTTCAAAGTTTGTCAATAATATCAATATTACCAGTATTATTACTAGAACCATTAAAAAATTGGTGTCTTTCAAACTTCTCTTTTACAGGAGAGTTTTATAATGGAAAGATGGGGCTATTAGCCCAAATAATAATAGTAGTTATAACAATTGTTTCTTATATATTAACAAGAAAGCTAAAAGATAACGGAGGGGTTCAAACAGAAGTTTCTCATACAGATCATCCTTGGCAAGAAAAATTGTATAATATTCCTTTAGTAAAAAAAATTGTTAATATGTTTATTCCTAAAAAGGGAACAAAAGATTACAAAAAGATGCAACAATTATTAAAAGATTCAGCATCAAAATCAAAAATGGAATGGATATATGTAAATAGAATTATTTTAGCAGTTATAAGCTTTGTGGCAACAATAATTCTTACAACACAGCTACATAAAATAGCAATAAATTATGTATATACAGAGCCAACAACTAGAACTACAGTTTTAGGAACATTATCAGATAAAGAAAAGAAAAAAGCAGAAAACTTAACAGAACAAGATAATTATTTCTTAAATAAATTTAAAGGAAAATTAGATGTAACAGTAGATGATATTAAAAAAGCAATGATAAAATCAGACTATTATACAGAATCAGACGAAAACCTAACAACAGACTCTGAAAGAATTTTGAAAAAATTAAAAATTATAAATTCAGAACAAATGAAATGGTTTGAAGAATTAATTGCTATGGGAATAGCTGTTATGGGATATATGGCTCCAGTTTGGTTAATGATATTCCAAAAGAAAATGAGACAAATGGAAATGGAAAATGAAGTAATGCAATTCCAAACAATTATTTTAATGCTTATGAAAATAGAAAGAATAAGTGTTGAAATGATTCTTGAATGGCTAGAACGTTATTCAAACATTTTCAAAGAGCCGATAGCAAGATGTGTAAACAACTATGAAGCAGGGGCTTGGGAAGCACTTGAGGAATTAAAACAATCAGTAAGTAATCATGATATGATTAGGATTGTAGAAAGTTTACAATCAGCAGTAGAAAAAATACCAATTAGAGAAGCATTTGATGAATTAGATGCAGATAAAGATTATCATAGAGAAAAACGTAAAGCAACAAATGATCAATTTATTTCTAAAAAAGGAATAATAGGAAAATTTGTAGGCTTTGCACCAATGATTTGCTTATTCGTTGGATATTTGATAATACCATTAGTATTTATTGGTCTATCAAGTATGGGAAGTGCATTTGCAGGATTACAATAATAAAGAAAGGAGTTTGATTATATGGAAAATGCAACAAAAGCATTGTTGATAGCAGCTGGTGTTTTAATAGGAATTATAATATTATCAATGTTGTTATTAGGATATAATCAAATTTCTAATTATTATCAACAACAGAGTGACAATTTAAGTTTAAAACAAATTGTTGAATTAAATAAAAAATTCACAAATTATGATGGAAAAACAATACGTGGAAATGAAATGCTTTCTGTTATAAATTCTGTTGTTGATTATAATACTTGGGTTACGCAAAATGCAAATGAAGGCTATGAGGAAATACAGTTAAACATTTCATTTGAAATGTCAAAAACAGATAGTAGATGGACATCATTTCATATAGAAGAATCATCATCATATGATTACTTATTTCCAAACAATTCGCCAATAACAAATACTAATATGAAAAAGATTTCAACAAGAAAAAACGATTTATTAACAAAATTTAGCAATTTATCACAAACTGGATTTGTAAGTTCTAATGTTGTATCAGAAAATACTTTACAATTACTTTCTTCAAATGTTCATACAATAAGAGATTGGTTAAAAAGGTCAACTCAGAATACAGCAGATATGTCTCAAAGTCAAAAGGAAAGATATGATGAAAATAATGTAAAGGCTGCAAAAATAATTGATAAAATATTACAAACAAAGTTTACAGATAATACAGCAGAGGAAACACAAAGAAATATGCTTGCACAAAAAAGTAAAATTGAAAAAATAGAACAAATAGCAGCAGAATATTATGAACTTACACAATTTAAAAGAACATATTTCCTATGTGAAGGTGAAGAAACTGGCAAAAGTGGAGTTTTAATTGCTTCAAATGGAAAAGTTAAAGCAATGAATTTCAAAATAGTTTTAAATAATGATCAAGGTCATACTATAAAATTTAATTAAATTGATGAAAGGAAAAGTTAATGGAGAATGCAACAAAAGCTTTGCTTATGGCAGCAGGAGTACTAATTGGAATAGTTATACTATCGTTAGGAGTATATTTATATGGGACTATAGGAAATTATGTACAAATGTCACAAGAGGAAATGAATAATCAAGCATTAATTAAATTTAATACTCAGTTTTATAATTATACTGCAATAGAGAATCAACAATATACTTTTCAAGATATAATTACAATAGCAAATATTGCATATGAAAACAATTCTGAAAAAGAATTATTAGATGAAACAGAATCTAGTTATGGAACAGACTATGTTGATGTAATAATTATTGGTGCAACAGATCCATCATCAGGTATTGAAACAGGAAAAAAACATTTAGAAAAAATAGTTGGAGATTCAAAGCAGTTAGCAGATTGGTTAGCAAAAAATTATTCAACACATTATACATGTAAGGCTGAAGACATGACAGTAAATTCTGCAAATAGAGTTAATAAAATTGTTTTTAAAAAAGTAAATGATTAATAAAAATTATATAAAATATTGAAAAAAAAGTATATAAATGATAAAATGAGGAAGATATGAAAAAAATATTTATATTTTTAGCAATAATTGTAGTAATTTTATGTGTTATATTATACCAATATAATTCATATCAAAGAGCGCAAAATGCTATTAATAGTGAAAATAGTGAATATGAACAATATCTTGATAAAGAAATATATGGAATAGATATTGCTTCATTAATAAATAAATCAACAGACAAAAATGAAAAAAATTCTGTTTCAAAAGATGACAAAGGTTACTTTATACAAAATGATGAAAATTCTATTGAAATAGAAATATATATAAAAGATAGTGATACAACATATAAAATGGAACAAATTTATAAACAAGGAGTAGAACAATTTGTACAATTCTTCTTAAATGATAAATTTAAAAGTTCTAAAGTTGAATATCATGAAAAAACAAAAAGAATAAAATATATTCTTTTTGAACAAATATAAATTAGTTATTAACATTTTTTATAAAAAAATTTTAACGAAAGAAGGTGAAATTACATATGGAGAACGCAACAAAAGCTTTATTAATTGCAGCAGCAGTTTTAGTAGCAATTATAATCATTTCTCTAGGTGTATATGTAGTATCTTTGGCTCAAAACCAAATGAAAGGAGCAGAAAGTGGATTAAATGACGTCGAAATTCAATCATTCAATTCTACATATAAATCATATGAGGGAACATCTGTATCTGGAACTAAAGTAAAAGCATTAGTAGATGCTGTTTATAATCATAATTTAACAGAATCTGATGAATCAAGAAAAATTGAATTAGTTGATGGAACTAATGCTACTATATTAGCAAAGGAACAAGAGGATCCAACACAAAAACCAACAATAAAAACAGGAAAAAGATATTCAGTAACATGTGTACCTGAAAAAAAATCAGGATTAATTACAAAAATTCAAATACAAATATTAGAAGATAATTAATTTTATATAATGGGGGGATATATTATGGAAAACGCAGTAGATTCACTAAAAATTGCTTTTGGAGTACTAATTTTTACTGTTGCGCTTTCTATTAGTATATCCACTTTTTCAAATGCAAGAAGAGCAATTGATGGTATAACAACAATAAAGGACAAAACACAAGAATATGTTTATTTAGAACCATCTACAACTAGTAATAGAGATGTTGGAATTGAAACTATAATTCCAGCATTATACAAAGCTTATTCAGAAAACTATAGAGTGGAATTTTGGGTAAAAGATTCTGCTGGAACTGAAAAAAAGCTTATTTTATATTCCAGAAGAAATGTAGAAGCCAGAGAAAAAAATTGGGAAGAAGTTAATTATATAGATCTTATAGATGAAAATTTTGGTAGTGAATCATTAGCAATAGATCATTTGAATGCATTATTAACAAATGGACATACTAAATTTTATATAAATGCATCAAAAGCATATGGAGTTAAAGATATATCGGCTTATAAAAGATATAATAGTACTAATACAATACTTTTATATGATGAAGAAATTGGTTCTAAATCAGGAGATATTGCTATTGGCAGTGAAGGTTTATATGAATTTCTAAAAGACAAAAAATTTGAAGAAAGACTTGGAGAATATTATCAAGAAGACAAGAGTGAAGGAAAAGTGTCAGACACTCTTGAAATAAATAAAACTAAAAAAAGAATTATAACTTATGTTTGGAAAAATTATTAAAAAGAAAGGATAATACTTTATGGAAGAATCAACGACAGATATAATAGGTATTTTTGCAGCAGTTGCACTAATGTTTTTAGTTCCGCTAGTTCTTTTAGCAGATAGAAATGATGATATATCACAACTTATTGCAAATAGTGCTACATCATCTTTTGTAGAAAACATTATAAAAACAGGAACAATAACATCAGAAGATTATGCTAATTATATAAATCAATTAAATAGTTCTGGAAATACTTATGATGTAAGTATCGAAATTAAAGTATTAGATCCAAACTATGCACAAGAATATACAAATAGAAGAAATGAATTAGGTTCAAATCAATATTATTCAATTTATACAACACAGATAGAAGAAAAATTATCAAACAATGGTGGTAATGAATCAAATAAAAAGATTGTTTTAAAAGATGGTGATGTTATTTCAGTAATTGCCAAAAATAACAATTTGACATTATCACAATCATTAAAAAATATTTATTATACAATTTCAGGAGAAGAATTACATATTGTTGCAGCAACAGGTTCTGGAATAATTGCAATAAATGGAGCAACATAAAAGTAACAGGATTTTTAATCGTGTTATTTTTGTTTAATAAGATAAGAAAGGAAATTATAATGAACATTATATATATTTTAACTTCATTAGCACTAATAATATCATATTTATTATTAAATAAAAGTGAAAAAAAAGAAAACTTAATACATAGTGTAATTATAAGTGTTATTCTATTTTTAACATATAATATTTTTATTACACAGGTAATGTTTTTTGTACATTTAAAATCAACATTATTAAATTTAGCAATTGTTAATATTGCTTTTTCTGCTGTTTTTATAACAAAAGAAATAAAAACAAAAACCATACAAAAATATTATATAAATAAATTAGATATAATAGCAGTTATAATTATATTAGGATTAGCTATAACGATTGTTATTATGAATTATGGAACAAATATTGCAGTAAAACATGCAGTAACAGATGCTGCAACACACTATTTTGCATCAGATGATTTTTATAGATATTCAACATTATTCTCAAGAGAAAGTTCAGACACGATAAAATGGTTGAATACTCCATATCTAATGACAGGAGCATATGTAAATACTGGTATATTCTTAAAACTTTTTAAAGGTATTATTGATGAAACATTTTTGGTAAAATTATATTTTATATTTGATATGTTTATATGGATGTTATCAGGTTTACTTATGTACACAGCACTTTCAACTAATTTTAAAAATAAAAAACATCAAATATTAGCATTAGTACTTACAATTTTTTATATGTTAGCATATCAATTAAACAGTCTATTTGCAGGTTTTTCTTATTTAGGTGTAGGACTAGATATAATAATTGGTATAATAATTATTATGAAAAGTGAAATTAAAACAAACTATAAGATTAGCTCTTTATTTTTATTAAACTTAGGAATAATGTTTTCATATTATTATTTTGCTCCAGTTTTATTTTTAGCAGAATTTTGGTATATTTTAGCAACAAATAAAAAGCAAAATATAAAAATATTTAGTAAACAGAATATTTTTGAAATATTAATTACACTTGTAATTCCAGGAATGATAGGAGTAATATATTTCATAGGATATCCATTGATGCAAGCAAATAATAAGGCATTTGATTATGTAGGAGCAATAGCAACAGATGGATTTATATATGAAGACTTAATTATGAATATATTTCCATATTTATTATTAAGTGAAGTTTATATAATATATATAGCATTTAAAAAGAAAAATACATTTATTGATAAATTATTATATTTAACGGTAATATTTACATTGTTAATATATATGCTTATGAAACTTGAATTTGTATCTAGTTACTATTACTATAAAATATATTATATGTTATTTTTAGTATTAACTGTAAGTAGTTATGAGATCTTAAAAATATTTGTAGATAAAGGAAAAAATGTTACAATTATAGTTTCAGGAGTATTGATAATTTATTCTTTTGGAATTTTTTCAGCAATGATATTAGATAAAAATTGGTTTGTATTTGATATTTATCTAACAAATGGCGAAGAAATAAAAGATGATTATGCATTAATAAAAGATAAAGAATTTTATTTGTTTGAATATTATAATAACAATATTAATACAATGCAAAATGATGATACACTATTTTGCAAGACAAAAGGTAATACTGGAAGAGATAGATGGGTTTATAGTATAACCAAAAATGGAAATAATTTAACAAATGCATTAACAAACGATAAGATAACAACAGTCGAAAAATTTATGGAAAATTCAAAATATCATTATTTTGTTTTATTAAAAAATGATTATGGTGGAGAATATGATAAAGTTCAAGATGAAGTAAAAAGATATAATTTAAAAATTTTAATTCAAAATTCTGCTGGAATGATTTTGGAAAAGCAAGATTTGGCTGAATAAAAAAATATATAATACAAATAATAAAAAAAACTTTTTAAGAATGTGAGGAAGAAAATGAAACATTTAAAAAGAGTATTTCTATTATTTGTATTATTTTTTATATTTATATATGTAGTTTCTATTGATAATATTCCACAAACAATAGAAATTTTTCAAGGAGAAGAAATAAATATTCCAACATTATGGGGAATTAAAATATCAAATGAAGACGAATCAATAGAAACATCATCAACATTATATTCAAGTACATTTAATGAAATAGGAGAAGAAAAACTAGAAGTAAGTTTATTTGATAAAATAAGATTAAAAACGATAAATGTCAATGTTATAGAAGATGTTGATGTAATACCAGTTGGAGAAATTGTTGGAATTAAATTATATACAAATGGTGTTATGGTAGTAGGAATGGCCTCAATTGAAGGTGAAGATGGTAATATATATAAACCATATCAAGATACAGGAATACAAGAAGGAGATTGTATAACATATGTTAATGGTACAGAAATTGCTTCAACAGAGGATTTAACAAAAGAAATAAATAAATCATTAGGAAATGAAATTGAATTAACATTTAATCATAAAGAAGAAACAAAAACAGGTAAAATAAAGTCTGTAAAAAATAAAGATGGTAAATATAAACTAGGATTATGGGTTAGAGATAGTGCTGCAGGGGTTGGGACAGTAACATTTTATAATGAAGACACTAAATGTTTTTCAGCATTAGGCCATGCAATAACAGATATAGATACTGGAGAAGTTTTGACTACATCATCAGGTGAAATTGATACAGCAAGAATATTATCAATAGTAAAAGGTCAAAAAGATGAGCCAGGAAGAGTAGAAGGAGCAATAAATAGTAAAACATTAATTGGAAGTATTTATAATAATACAAAGTTTGGAATATTTGGAGTAATAAAAAATACTGAAAACATACAATTAGACTTTAATAAAAAGATGAAAGTAGCATCAAGAAACGAAATAAAACTAGGAGAAGCGACTTGTTTAAGTAGTATTGATGGAGAGATAAAAGAATATAAATTAGAAATAACCAAAATATATCAAAACAATAATTATGATAATAAAAGTATGCTTATAAATATAACAGATGAAAATTTATTAGAAAAAACAGGTGGAATTATACAAGGAATGAGTGGAACTCCGATAATACAAAATGGAAAATTTGTTGGAGCAATAACACATGTATTGGTAAATAATCCTACTGTAGGGTATGCTGTTTTTGGCGATTTAATGCTTAAATATTGACATTAAGCAGGTTTTGTAATAAAATTATGTGGTAAAAGTTGAAAAATAATTGATAGAAGTTACTAGTTAAATTTATATACTAGGAAAGTTATTAAAGATTCCTAGTATATAAAAATGTATTAAGGCTAGTAACTTTAATGAAAGGAATGATAATAGATGGATAAAAAAAGAATTGTAACAGGAGACAGACCAACAGGAAGATTACATATAGGACATTATTTTGGATCATTAAAAAATAGAGTAAAATTACAAGAAAGTGGAGAATATGATCAATACATATTAATTGCTGATGTTCAAGCATTAACAGATAATTTTAACAATCCAGAAAAAGTAAGAAAAAATGTAAGAGAAGTCTTAATGGATTATTTATCAGTAGGAATAGACCCTGAAAAAACAACAATATATATACAATCAATGATACCTGAAACAGCAGAATTAACAGTCTTTTATTCAAACTTAGTTACAATTGCAAGACTTGAAAGAAATCCAACAGTAAAAACAGAGATTGCACAAAAAAGAGATTTGTTTGGTGAAAGTGTAACATATGGATTTTTAGGATATCCAGTAAGTCAAGCAGCAGATATAACTGTAATGGACGGAACTATCATTCCAGTAGGAGAAGATCAATTACCATTAATAGAACAATGTAGAGAAATTGTAAGAAAATTCAACAGTATATATGGAGATGTATTAAAAGAACCAGAAGCAGTATTATCAAAAGAAAAAAGAATAAAAGGTCTTGATGGAAACGAAAAAATGGGAAAATCATTAGGAAATGCCATTTATTTATCAGACACAGTTGAAGATGTAAATAGAAAAGTAATGAGTGCAGTAACAGATCCAAATAGAATTAAAAAAGATGATAAAGGAAATCCAGATATATGTATGGTTTCATATTATCATAAATTATTTAGTTCTGAAGAAGAGTGTAGAAATGTTTGTGAAGAATGTAGAGCTGGAAAAAGAGGTTGTGTAGCTTGTAAAAAGCAATTAGCACAAAATATAAATAACACATTAGAACCAATGAGAGAAAAAAGAAAATATTATGAACAACACCCTGAAATAGTTGATGAAATATTAATAAATGGAACAGAAAAGGCAAGAGAAACAGCAAAAGAAACAATGAAAAAAGTAAAAAAAGCAATGAAACTTGATTATTTTCAAAATTAGATAGGAGATGAAAAAATTGTTTACAGATTATACAAAAATAATAATAAAATCAGGTAATGGTGGAGATGGAGCCATTACATTTAGAAGAGAAAAATATGTAGCAGCAGGAGGACCTGATGGAGGAGATGGCGGAAGAGGTGGAAACATCTATTTCAGAGTAGATCCTAATGCAAATACACTAATAGATTTTAGATTTACTAAAAAATTCAAAGCACAAAATGGTGAAAATGGAAGTGGATCAAACAGATATGGAAAAGCAGGAGAAGACTTATATATAGATGTTCCAATAGGAACAATTATAAAAGATGTAGAAACAGGAAAAGTTGTTGCAGACCTTTCAAAAGAAGGACAAGAAGAACTTGTACTAAAAGGTGGAAGAGGTGGAAAAGGGAATTCACATTTTGCAACAGCAACAAGGCAAGTTCCAAGATTTGCACAAGCTGGTGAAGAAGGAGAAGAAAAAGAAGTAATATTAGAATTAAAACTTCTTGCAGATGTTGGACTATTAGGATTTCCAAATGTAGGAAAATCAACATTTTTATCAAGAGTAACAGATGCAAAACCTAAGATTGCAAATTATCATTTTACAACAATAGAACCAAATTTAGGAGTTGTAAAAACAGCAAGTGGAGACAGTTTTGTAATTGCAGATATACCTGGAATTATAGAAGGGGCAAGTGAAGGAGTAGGACTTGGAATACAATTCTTACGTCATGTAGAAAGAACAAGATTATTATTACATGTAATAGATGTATCTGGAAGTGAAGGAAGAGACCCTGTAGAAGACTATCATACAATAAATGAAGAATTAAAAAAATATAGTGAAAAATTAGCAACAAGAAAACAAATACTTGTAGCAAACAAAATTGATGTAATGCAAGATGATGAAAGATTAAAAGAGCTTGAAGAATTAGCCAAAAAAGAAAAATTAGAATTATTCAAAATTTCAGGAGTAACAGGTGAAGGAATATCTGAATTATTAAACAGAGTATCTGAAGTATTAAAAACATTACCAAAAGAAGAAATAGTTGAAGAAGAAGATAAAGTTATATATACTTTAGATGATGACAAAGAAGAATTTACAGTAAGAAAAGATGGAGATACATTTGTTGTTGAAGGAAAAGCTGTAAATAGATTAATGGGAAGAATAAATATAGATGATAATGAGTCAATGTATTATTTCCAAAAGAAACTAAAAGAATTAGGAATTGAAGATGAACTAAAAAGACAAGGCATTTGTGAAGGTGATTATGTTAAAATGCTTAATTGGACTTTTGAGTGGTATCAATAAAGAACATAAAATAGCAAGAAAATCTTGCTATTTTTCTTAATTTAATGTAAAATATATAAGTATGATTTTTAATAAAGAGAGGAAAGAACCATGCAAGAAATATTAGAAGTATTAAAAGAAACAGCAATAGATAGTATAAAATTATTACCATTTCTATTTATAACATATCTAATAATGGAATATATAGAACATAAAACAAGTAATAAAGTAAAACAAGTTATACAAAAATCAGGAAAATTTGGACCATTATTAGGAGGAATTGTAGGAATAGTACCACAATGTGGATTTTCTGTATCTGCAACAAATTTATATTCAGCAAGAGTAATAACACTTGGAACACTTATTTCAGTATATTTAACAACATCTGATGAAATGTTGCCAATATTAATTTCAGAAACAATGCCAGCATCAACAATATTAACAATCTTAGGAATAAAATTAGTAATAGGAGTATTAGCAGGATTTATAATAGATTTTGTAGCAAGAAAATTGCACAAAGAAAAAGAAGAAACAAAAATAGAAGAAATATGTGAACACGAACATTGTCATTGTGAAAAAAATATAGCATTATCAGCATTAAAACATACATTAAATATATTCTTATTTATATTTATTATAACACTTGTAATAAATGGAATAATAGAAATAATTGGCCAAGAAAACCTTGCAAATATAGTTAGCAAAAATATAATATTAGGACCTATTGTAGCAGGAATTATAGGGTTAATTCCAAATTGTGCATCATCAGTAGTATTAACAGAATTATTTGTAGAAAATGTTATATCAATGCCAATATTAATTTCAGGATTATGTGTAAATGCAGGTGTAGGATTATTAGTATTATTCAAAACAAATGAGAATAAAAAAGAAAATCTAAAAATTATAGGACTATTATATGCAATAGGTGTAATATCAGGACTTATTTTAGAAATTATCATTTAAATTGGAAAAATTACTTGAAATTTTAAGCTTTTTGTAGGATAATATAAGTGTGTGAGAATAAAATTGAAAATGAAAGGAAACAAACATGAAATTAATAGATAAATTTTTGAAAAAGTTAAATACAAGTAGAAATACATTTGTTACATATGTATTAACATTAATTTCATTTTATTTAGCAATAGATAGAATAGTAGAAATGCTACTTATGATATTTACTGGAGTATCTGTATCATATTGGGGACCATTTATGTATACATTTGCTTTAGCATGTCCTGTATTTGCATTTCTATTTTCTGGTTCTTCTGAATTTGCATCATCTAAGAACACAAAAGTAACACTATTTTACACATATGTTGTAGGACTATATGTTATAGCATTATCAATGTTTGTACAATGGATTAACAGAGGCGCATGGTTACTTTTAATATCATTACCAGGATATACAGAATTAGTAACAGACTATTCAGAATTAATAAAACCAGCATTAACATCATTAGCAATATATTTACCATTAGTAACATTTTATAGTGTATTTAAATTTATTCGTTTAGGAGTAGGAGACAGTAAAGATTGGACTAGATCTATTTGGGATTATAAAGGAATAAGTTTAAAAGATACAAAACAAGGACATGGACCATTTACATGTGATTTATGTGTTTGCAATGATTTTGAAACAGGAAAAAAAGTACAATTTGTTGAAAAAGCAAGGTATCAATCATTATTAGTAGTTGGAGGCTCAGGAACAGGAAAAACATCTTTAATAATTGAACCATTTGTTGCAAAAGACATAGAGAAGAAAGCATTTTATATAGATACAGCAAAAGAAATGGGATATACAGCATTAAAAACAGGAATTGCAGTATTAAATAAACCATATGATAATGAATATTTAAATCAAAACTTTTCATTAAATATGATAACACCAGTAGATGGAAAAGAATCAATATATAAATCATATATGAATAAAATGATCTTAGCATCATTAGGAAGCAGTTATTCATATAGAAATTTAGGAATTACAACATTATCACCAGATTATGAATCAACAGAAAAAATGATAAATGTATGTAAAAATTTCCATATAAAATATAATATTATTGATCCAGCTAACAGAGGCTCTATAGGATTAAACCCATTTATATATGATGACCCAAATAAAATAGCAATAACAATTTCTGCAGCGTTAAAAGCAATGTATGTAAATGCACATCCAGAAATTGAAGATACATATAGAGAAGAATATATAATACAAGCAGTTGAAAATTTAGCAATTATGTTAAAAGAAATGTATCCTCGTTTAAATGGCGGAAATTTACCAAATCTAGAAGACATGTTAAAAATGCTTACAAATTATAGTATAGTAGAAAAAATGTGTGAAATAATGTGCCAAGATCCAGAATTAGCTGAAAAGTATTCAAATCAAATAACATACTTTAAAAGAAACTTTTATGAGAATGCACCAGGTAAAGCAATTACAGAACAATATCTATATTTAGCTGTATCACAACTTGATAATTTATTGAGATTACCAGGTGTAAAAACAATATTATGCAATAGACATAATAATATAGATTTTGACAAAGCATTAGCAAATGGAGAAATAACATTTGTATGTACTCGTAGAGGAGATTTAGGAAGAGTAAGCCATAAAGCATTTGGATTATTTTTCTTATTGTCAATGCAAAATGCAGTGTTAAGAAGACCTGGAAATGAAAACAGTAGAATACCACATTTCTTATATATAGATGAATTTCCAGACTTTATATGTAAAGATACAGAAGCAATATTTACATTATATAGAAAATATAAAGTTGCAACAACAATAACAGCACAAAACTTATCTCAATTAGAAGCAAATGCACCAGATATGAAATATAGAGAAACAATTATTTCAAATTGTGCAAATAAAATTTTCTTAGGAAATGCAGATAATACAGAACTAGTATGGTGGGAAAATGAATTTGGAAAGAGAAGAACTTGGAAATTAGATGCTCAAATCGATATGAACAAGTTACAATATGAGCCAAAGAAAAAAGCAGAATATGGTTGGGAAACATATTGGCCAGCAAATAAATTAGGAACCATGGGATTTAAAGTTGCTGCTATAAAATTAAAAAATGATGGTGGAGGATTTAATATAAATGATGGTAGATTAAATTTTATAGGTGCTAAATATAAAGAAGAGCAACCAATAAAAACATATAATTTTGCTAGATTTACAGCAGGAGTTGTAGAAGATTCAGATGATAGCAAACATAAAGAAAAATTTGATCCAAAACATATTAATTTTATAGATGACAGAAACGAAATAGATCCAATTCAAACTGATACAACAGATTCAGGTTTTCAATTTGATAATGAAAATGCAGTTGTAGTAAATTTGAAAAAAGGAAAGAAATAATAAAAAGAGCAGTGCATTTGCACTGCTCTTTGCATGATAAATAAAATATAAAGATTATCAAAAATATTGAAATCAATTGCAGATAATACTTGAAAAAAAAATCAAAAAATAGTACAATATAAAAGAATGAAAGGAAGATGAAAAAAGTGAAATTAACAGACTTTAATTATGAATTACCAGAAAGATTAATAGCACAAGTACCAATAGAAAAAAGAGACGAATCAAGATTAATGGTATTAGATAGAAATAAACAAACAATAGAACACAAAGTATTTAAAGATATTATAGATTATTTACAACCAGGAGATTGTCTTGTAAGAAATAATACGAAAGTTTTACCAGCACGTTTATATGGAAAAAAAGAAACAGGAGCACATGTTGAATTTCTATTATTAAACAGAATAGAAGGAGACATTTGGGAGTGTATAGTAAGACCAGGAAATAAATTACATGTAGGAGCAAAAGTTAGCTTTGGAGATGGATTATTAAATGCAGAAGTATTAGACACAATGCCAGGAGGAACAAGAAAAGTTAAATTTACATATCAAGGAATATTTAACGAAATATTAGACAAAATTGGTTTAATGCCATTACCTCCATATATTCATGAAGAACTAAAAGAAAATGACAGATATCAAACAGTATATGCAAAATATGAAGGATCAGCTGCAGCACCAACAGCAGGATTACATTTTACAGATGAACTATTAAAGAAAATAGAAGAAAAAGGTGTAAAAATTGCAAATGTAACATTACATGTTGGAATAGGAACATTTAGACCAGTAAAAGAAGAAAATATAGAAGACCATGATATGCATACAGAGCATTATTATATAAAACAAGAAGACGTAGATAAAATAAATGAAACAAAGAAAAATGGTGGAAGAGTTATAGCAGTTGGAACAACATCATGTAGAGTATTAGAAACAATTGCAGATGAAGAAACAGGAATGGTACATGTAACAGAAGGAGATACAAATATTTTCATATATCCAGGATATAAATTCAAATGTATAGATGGATTAATAACAAATTTCCATTTACCAGAATCAACATTAGTAATGTTGGTATCAGCATTAGCTGGAAGAGAATATATATTAAAAGCATATAATGAAGCAGTAAAAGAAGAATATAAATTCTTCAGCTTTGGAGATGCAATGTTTATAAAATAGAAAGGGAAAAGACGAATGAGTAAAGAAGAGTTACCAATGATAATACCTGAAAAGAAAATGGCTATAAAAAGACAAAAACAAAGAAATATAGAAGGAATAAAAAGAGTAGGAAAGATTGCAGGAAATTTTGGACTTGCTGCCATTGGAGTTGGAGCGATTGGAATAGGTGGGCCAGTAGCTGTTGTTGGAGCGAGTGCCTATGTATTAGCAGGAACAAATGCAATAAAGAATATAATATTTAAAAGTGTAGAAAAAAATTCAATGTTTGTTACTAGAAGAAAAATTAATGGTGAGTTAGAAATCGGACAAGACTCAACAAAATTAAAACAAGCACAAAAAATAAAAGAGTTAAGACCTCAAGAAAAAGCAGCAATGATGGGGTTAGGTATGATGGTATCCCTAAAAAATATTCAACAAATGTATGAAGATAAAGATATACAAACAAAACCAGCCCTAAATGGTGAAAATAATGTATATCCACAAGTTTTTAGTACTGTAACACATGGTGATAATGTAAAAACATTAGAAGCATTAGAAAAACTAGGATATATCCAAATAACTAGAAAAGAATTTAAAAAGAAAAGTACATTTGCTTGGGAAAGATTAGGGGTTGGAGAATATAAAGCAGCTCAAAGAGCTTTTCTAGCAAAATTTAATCCTGAAGAAAGAAAAAAATATGAACATGATTTTTATGATATGGCAATACAAATAACAGACAAAAAACTTAATATAGATGAATTAGTACAAAGATATGTAAATGTGGATCAAATAGATAAGAGTAATAGACAAGAAAGAAAAGCATTAAAAACAGTAGGTCTTATTTTTAAAGCATTAAAAGATTCAAATATTGATGTAAGATTGAATGAATTAGGAGAAACACAAATAGCTTATGACTCAGAAGAACCTCTTTTAAAAAGAGTTCAAAGAGAAAATTATGATAAATGTGAGGAATACAGAAAAACAATGTATGTTGGAAATGAAATAGAACAAACTCCAGTCCAAACAAGAGGACAAGATGAAATAACTCAAGAAAATGCAACTAAGAATCAACAAAATAAAGATGAAGAAATAGAACATTAAAAGAAAGGATGAAAAAATGAAGCCAGCGGTAACTTATGAATTATTACACGAATGTAAACAAACAGGTGCAAGAAGAGGTGTTATTCATACACCACATGGAGATATACAAACACCAATTTTTATGCCAGTAGGAACACAAGCTACAGTCAAATCAATGACTCCAGAAGAATTAAAAGAAGAAGTAAAAGCACAAATAATATTATCAAATACATATCATTTATATTTAAGACCAGGTCAAGAAATTGTAAAAGAAGCAGGTGGACTTCATAACTTTATGAAATGGGATAGACCAATATTAACAGATAGTGGAGGGTTCCAAGTATTTAGTTTAAGTTCATTAAGAAAAATAACAGAAGAAGGTGTAGCATTCCATTCACATTTAGATGGTAGTAAACATTTATTTACACCAGAAAGCGTAATGAAAACAGAAGAAGATTTAGGAGCAGATATAATAATGGCATTTGATGAATGTTGTCCATATCCATCAACATATGAGTATACAAAAAATTCAATGGAAAGAACAACAAGATGGGCTAAAAGATGTAAAGAAGCACATACAACAGAAAATCAAGCATTATTTGGAATCATACAAGGTGGATTTTTTGAAGATTTAAGAAAAAAATCAGCAGAAGATTTAATTGCATTAGACTTACCAGGATATGCAATAGGAGGAATAAGTGTTGGTGAACCAAAAGAAGAATTCTTAAAAATGTTATATTATACAACACCATTAATGCCAAAAGATAAACCAAGATATTTAATGGGTGTTGGAACACCAGATTATTTAATAGAAGCAGCACTAGCTGGAATAGATATGTGTGATTGTGTATTACCAACAAGAATTGCAAGAAATGGAACAGCATTAACATCACATGGAAAAGTAGTTGTAAGAAATGCAACATATGAAAGAGATTGGACACCGTTAGATCCAGAATGTGATTGTTATACATGTAAAAATTATACAAGAGCATATATAAGACATCTAGTAAAAGCGAATGAAATATTAGGGGTAAGATTACTTTCAATACATAATTTAAGATTTTTAACTAGATTAATGGAAAATATTAGAACAGCCATAGAAAATGATTGTTTAGGAGATTTTAGAACAGAATTTTATAAAAAATATGGATATGAAGACTAAAGAAAAGAAAGGGGCGTAAATACAATGGAATTATATTATGAAGAAGAAAAACAAACAAAGAAAAAGTCAAAAGCTCCTATATTTATAGGAATATTTATAATTTTACTTGTTTTACTAACAACGATAATATTTTATGCAATTATGTATATAAAAACATCTGTATTAAAAGTAAAAATAAATGGTGTTTCACAAAATGATTTTGGAAAATTAATTCAAATGACAACTACAAGTGATAATAAAACAGAAATGTATTTTCCAATAAGAAAAATTGCAAAATATTTTGGATATTCAGATTATGCAGGTGATTATTCAACAAAGTCTGAAGACAGCACAAAATGTTATGTGGATAGTGGAGAAGAAATAGCATTATTTACAGTAAGTTCAAATACAATAATTATTTCAAGAGATGGATTCCCAATAGAACAAGTAGAAATTGACAAGAAGGTTGTTGAAAAAGACGGAGAATTATATACAACTGAAGATGGAATTGAAAAAGCATTTAATATAATTTTTGAATATGCAGAAGACACAAAAACAATTAATATATATACACTAGATTATTTAGTTACAGCATATCTTCAACAATATAAATTAGATGAAAAAAATGGTCCTGAAACAATTAGTGATAAAAAAGCAATATTAGAAGGATTATTGATATATCAAACAGATGATTCTAACAAAAAATATGGAGTAATGAATGTATCAACAGGTAAAAATGTTTTAGAGGCTAAATATGATCTAATTTCATATTTTCCATATTCATCACAATTTTTAGTAGAAAGTAATGGTAAATATGGAATGACAGATGCAAGTGGAAAGATTAAATTAAAAGTAGCATATGATGAAATAAAAATATGTGATAATGAATTAGGATTATATTTAGTAAAAGAAAATAATTTATATGGAATAGTAAAAACAACAGGAGATGTTTTATTATCCTCAAGTTTCCAACAAATCGGTGTTGACTCAAATTCATTTAAAGAAAATAGACTTGAAAATCAATATATACTTGTAAATGAATTAATACCAGTTAAATATAATAATATGTGGGGATTCTATAACACAAAAGGAGAGAGAATAACAGATTTTTCATTTGTTGATGTTGGATGTAAAGAATCAAAAGTAACAAATACATATCCAGTTGTAGAAATACCAAGTTTAAATTTAATTGTAGTAAAAACAGATAAAACAAGTTATAACCTTATTAATAGAAAAGGAACAATAAGAATTGGAGCACCTCTTAATACAGTATATCTAAAAACAGATGCCTCAACTGGAAAAAATACATATTATATGACATATGGTGGAACAAGTGATATAACAAGAGATATAGAAGAATTTTTTGCATCAATGGGTGTTAGTGAGTAATAAGTAGCAAAAGAAGAAAGGAGAAAATGTTAAAGATAACATTTAAAGAGAAAAATGGCAGTAAAAAGTAAAAATACATGGATTTTAATAATATTTATTTGTGCAGGACTTGTAATTGGGGGCTTAATAGGAAATCTTTCAGCACAAGTTGATTGGCTAAGCTGGCTTGCTTTTGGACAAGAATTTGGATTATCACAACCATTAGTATTAGATTTGAGTGTGTTAAAAATAACATTTGGATTTACAATTAATATAAATATGGCAAGTATTATTGGCATGGCAATAGCATTATTTATATATAGATGGATTTAAAAGGGGAATGAAAATGAAAGTAAAAGAATCATTGAAACAAGGTAAACATACTTCAAAGAAGTTTTTTATAATAGAATTTATATGTATTGTAGTAATTATATTATCAGTATTTATAATGAGTGATAGAATTGAGAAAGAAAAGCCTAATGCAACAGATTTATCTCAAAATGGTGCAATAGGAACTGAAGCAGGAAAATATGTATATTTACAAATTGATGGATTGAGTGATGAAATTGCTATAGGACCAGATGATGAAAAATATTATGTTGCAATAAATGATGGGGTTGGATATATTGTTAGTTTAAGTAGTGTTGAATTAGAAGAATTGAATAATATACATGAATACACATATGGTAATATAGAAAATAGACCAGCTTCAGTAAATGTTTATGGAATTACTAAGGAAGTACCAGATGATTTAAGGCAAATTGCAATTGATTTTTTTAATGAAGGTCTTGATGATGAACAAAAAATTACTGTAGATCAATTTGAAGATTATTTTGGAAGTGTACTATTAGATACATCAGAAAATCCAGTAGATGTATCATTAGAACTAATATTAGTTTTAATATCAGTAATAACATTATTTGTTACAATAATTATTCAAATATGTAATAAAGTAATAAGAATAAAAACGTTCAAATATTTAGAAAAAAATAGTTATGAAAAAGAATTAGAAAAACAATTGGAAGATAATGTTGAAGAAACATTTTTTAATGATAAATTAATTGTAACAAAAGACTTCCTTGTAGATACAACAGGAGAGACATTTGTAGCAGTTAAATTTTCAGATATAAAATGGATATATACACATAGATTAAAATATTATGGAGTAGTTTCTATTTCAAACAATATTATAATTTTATTAAATGATGGTAAAACACAATTTCAATGTTTAGATACAAAAGGAAAAATTTCAGATGAATTTGAAAAAGCCTTTGATAAAATTTGTGATAAATTACCAAATGATTCTTTGAAAGGATATACACAAGAAAATATTATAGAATTTAAAGAGTTTAAGAAAAATTTGAAAAGTAATATATAAATTAAAAAGAATAATCATTAAATTGATTATTCTTTTTAATTTTTTAATCTAATTAAAATTGCTATTGCTAATAAAATAAGTAAAACTCCAACAACTATAAGACAAATACTTAAAATATTTGTTAATTGTAAATCAAAATTTGAAGCACTAACAGTTGTAGAATATTGAGTTGACTTTGTAGGTGTTGTATTTGTGGCTTTTGTAGATGAACTTGATGTACTTGTAGACTGTGAAGATGTTGAACTAGATAAATTCATATCTGCTGTAGCTGCAAAAGAAATAGAACTACTATATAATAAACTAATAATTAAAATTCCTATAATAAAAAATATTTTTGATAATTTTGACATTTGTAAAAACCTCCTAAAAATTTCATTTTTAATACCAAATAATGATAACAAAATTTTTGTAAAAAGTCAATTAAATTATGTGATAATTGCGTAAAAAAATTTGATTAAAAAGTAGATTTTTATCAAAAATTGTGATATAGTAAAGCAAGATTAAATCAGTTGAAAGGATGTATAAAGATGGAAATAAATGAAGAAAAAAGAAACAAATTTATGGAATATGCAGGAAAGAGAGTAAATAACGTATTACATGATATGCAAATATTAGAGCCAATGGCAAGAAGTAACAGTTACGATTTTACAAAAGAAGATGTTGAAGAAATGTTTGGAGCAATGCAATCAACATTAAATGATGTAAGAGCAGAATTTAATAAAAAATTCGAAGAAAAAGCAAGAAATGAGAAAAAAGTATTTTCTTTTGGAAATACAAAAGTAGTTGCAGAAAAAGTAGAAGATGAAGTAATTGATTTAGATAATAATGAAACAACATCAAGTGAAGATGTAGAAATATTTTAATACAAAAGAAACCCTAAAGTAATATTTATTACATTAGGGTTTCTTTTTAGATTATGCATCTTTATCAAGTGTTAAGAATCCAATCAAAAAGTCTTTTAAATAAGGAACAGAAAGATACAAAATATTACGAATAATAGCATTTGTATCAATTCCTTCAATAAAAGTACGAAGTTTTTCTTCAATAATACTTTCAGTATACTCTTTATCAGCTTTAACTTGAGAATAATATCTTTCGATACTCAGAACACTTGGAGACAGTGCTGTTTGAAGTTCTTCCCGAGACATATGACCATTTACAACAGCTTTAAAACAGGAGTCTACATAATCAAAATCTTGAATAAAAAACTCATGACTATGAGGATAATAATTATCCCAATTATATAGAGGACCCCAATTGATTTTTAAACTTGTTTCCAAATCTTCTGTTGCACATGAATCAAATACATCAAAGGCATTGTGTTTAATTTGAGCTAATTCAATTTCTTCTTCATATAATTCCCGATATTGCTTCAAAAATTCAAAACCAGTCATAATTGAATCCCCTTTCAAAAGTATTAAGTTAATTGACTTGATAGCTCGATTATAGCATCTAGAATATATTTAGTCAATAATTAATAAAAATGTTTGAAAACAAATCTAATTATGATATAATTCAAATTGAAAAAAAGGAGAATAATTATGAGAATTTTACATTTAGCAGATTTACATTTAGGAAAAATATTACAAGAACAATCATTTTTAGAAGATCAAAAATATATGTTAAATAAAATTATAGAAAAAATAAAAGAAGAAAATATAGAAACAATCTTAATATCAGGAGATATCTATGATAGGAGTATTCCACCAACAGAAGCTGTTGATTTATTAGATGAATTTTTAAATGTTTTAATAAGAGAATTAAAAAGAAAAGTATTTATAATTGCAGGGAATCATGATTCAAAAGAAAGATTAGGTTTTGGAAATAAAATATTTGAAGAAGAAGGTTTATATATTTCAAGTAAATATGATGGAAAACTAAAAAAGGTAGAATTAGAAGATGAATATGGTAAATTAAATATTTATATGTTACCATTTGTAAAACCTGTTGAAGTAAAGCAATATTTTGATGATGAACAATTTGGGTATGATGAGATGATACATAAGATAATTGAAAAAGAAGAGATTAATACAAATGAAAGAAACATTATATTAACACACCAATTTGTAACAGCAAGAGGTGAAGAGGTTGAGAGAACAGATTCAGAAGTATTATCACTTGGTGGAACAGACAATGTTGACGTATCAAATTATGATAAATTTGATTATGTTGCAATAGGACATGTACATAGACCACAAAGAATTGGAAGAGATACTGCAAGATATGCTGGAACAATGTTAAAATATTCTTTTTCAGAAGTAAAACATAAAAAAACAATGCCAATATTAGAATTTAAAGAAAAAGGAAATATTGATATAAAACTTGAAGAATTAGTGCCATTAAGAGATATGAGAGAGATTAAAGATACAATTGAAGAATTGCTAAAAAAGGAAAATTATGAGGGAACAAATACAGATGATTATATTAGAGCAATTATAACAAATGAAGAACCTTTATATGATGCAATTGGGCAAATAAGAAGCATATATCCAAATGTATTAAAATTAGAAATTCAAAATTCAAAAACAACATTAGAAATTCAACAAGAAAATTTAAAAGAAGTAAAAAATAAAAGTGAAATAGAATTATTTAATGAATTTTATAAATTTCAAAATAATGTAGAATTAAATGATGAGCAAAAAGAGTATATTGAAAAAATCATAAAAGAAGTAAAGGAGAATTAATGAAACCATTAAAGATAAAAATAAGTGCATTTGGTCCATATAAAAATTGTATAGATATAGATTTTGAAATGCTTGGGGAAAGTGGAATATTTTTAATTACAGGTGATACAGGAGCAGGAAAAACAACAATATTTGATTCAATATCTTTTGCATTATTTGGAGAAGTAAGTGGTTCAAATAGACCAGTACCATCTGTTAGAAGTGATTTTGCAGATAATGATACAGAAACATTTGTAGAATTGGAATTTACACATAAAAACAAAAAATATAAAATAAGAAGAAATCCAGCTTATGAAAGGACTAAGAAAAGAGGAGAAGGAACAACAAAAACAAGTGCAGATGCATCATTAGAATATGATGATAAAGTTATATCAGGCACAAAAAATGTAGATATAAAAATAGAAGAAATATTAGGAATAAATTCAAAACAATTTAAACAAATATCAATGCTTGCACAAGGTGAATTTTTAAAGATACTTTTTGCAGAAAGTAAAGATAGAACAGAAATCTTTAGAAGAATATTTGATACAGATATATATAATCAAATTGCCAAAAGATTAGCAGATAAAACAAGAATTGCAAAAGCAGAATTGGAGCAATTAAAAGATTATTTTGCAATTAATAGTTCAAATATTGTTTGGAAAGATGGAATACAATCAGTACAACCAAAAGATGTAAATGAGTTATTTATTCAAGAGATTTTAGAAAAATTGCAACAAGAAATAAAAATAAATTCAGAACAATTTGAAAAATGTCAAGAACAAATAAGTAAACAAAGTGATGAAAATTCAAAGATGGAAAAAGAAATAACGGCTCAAAAAGATAAAAATGATAAAATAGATAGATGTCAAAAATTACAAGAGGAACAAAAAGTATTACAGGAAAAACAAGAAGATATAAAACAAAAAGAAATATTAATTCAAAAAAGTCAAGAAATAATAAATAAGATTTTACCTAAAGAAGATAAGAAAAAAGAGTTAGAAAAAGAGATTTCACAAAAGCAAAAAGTTTTACAAGATATTTCTGAAAAGATTGAACTTGGAAAGAAAAAAGAAGAAAAATTTAAGCAAATTTTAGAATTAATAGAAATTATAAAAGTTCAATTTCAAAAATATAGTGAATTAAAAGATGGAAAAACAGAATTAGAAGATAAAATAAAAAAATTACAAGTAATTATAAAAGAACAAGAAAATAAAAAAATAGCAAGTGAAAATGCACAAAAACTTGAAGCAGAATGGGAAAAATTGAGTACAGAAGTGCTTGAAAAAGAAAAAGAATTTTTCAGAGAACAAGCAGGAATATTAGCAGAAAAACTTAAAGAAAATGAGCCTTGTCCTGTATGTGGAAGTTTACATCATCCAAATCTTGCTATAAAATCAACAAGTGTATTAACAAAAGAAGAATTAGATAATTTGAAGGAAAAAGAAGAAAAAAGTAGAAAAACTCTTACAGATGCAACAAATAAAGTTACTGAAATAAATAGTAAAATAGAAACATTAATAAAAGAATTTGGAGAAAAGCCAGATGTAGAATTATATAATAAAAAATATCTAGAAATATCAGAAGAATTAGAAAAAGCATATAATCAATTAAACGATAATTATAAGCAAATAATGTTAAAAGACATTGTAATAGAGAGTTTTGAATATGACATATTTAAAGAAAAAATAACAAATAAAATTTCAAAAGAAAGAGAAGAATTTTTAAAACTTCAAACACAACAAGAAGAAAATAAAAAACAAATAGATGAACTATTACAAAAACAAGAAAAGGCTCAAAATGATTATCAAAACACATTAAAAGAGCTTGGATTTGAAAATGAAGAACAATATAAAAAATCAGTATTAAACAATTTGCAAATAGAAATATTTAGCAAAGAAATAGAAAAATATAAAACAGATGTAACTATAAATGCAACTAAATTAGAAGAAATTCAAAAAGAAATTAAAGGATTTGAAAAAGTAGATTTAACAGCAAAAATTCAAGAATTTAATAATAAAAAACAAGAACTTGAAAATATGAGAAAACAACAAATGGAATATCACAGAATATTTGAAAATAATAATAGAATTTTAGTAGATTTACAAACAAATTCAAAAAAATTAGACTCAAAAATAAAAGAATTTACAATGGTAGAAGATTTATCTAAAATAGCAAATGGAACAGTTTATGGAAAAAGAAGAATTGAATTTGAGCAATTTGTACAAGCATCATATTTTGATATGGTAATTATTGAAGCAAATAAAAGATTATTAAAAATGACAGATAATAGATTTTTATTAGTAAGAAAAGAAAGCTCTGAAAGAGTATCTGACAAAATAGGACTTGAACTTGAAGTAATAGATAATTATAATGGAAAAAGAAGAGATGTAAAATCTTTATCAGGTGGAGAGGCATTTAAGGCAGCATTATCACTTGCACTTGGTTTATCAGATGTTATACAAAGTTATTCTGGTGGAATTGTTGTTGATACAATGTTTATTGATGAGGGTTTTGGATCATTAGATACAGAGTCAAGAGAACAGGCAATAAATACATTAAATCAGTTAACAGATAATCATAAGTTGATTGGAATAATTAGTCATGTTACAGAATTGAAAGAGAGAATTGATAAGAAGGTTATTGTTACTAAGTCGACAGAGGGAAGCAAGATAACTGTAGAGAGTTAGAAAATAATTACAATTTTGGCTGTGTTAAATTTAATTTAAAACGCGGTTACATACACCTCGTATGTGCCCTTGCCTTTTAAATAAAATTTGCAGTTAACACATACTGATGCTGTAACAAGCAAGCTTTAACAGCATCAGTGCTCGCCAAAATTTAATTCTTTTCCAACTTGGGTAACACTTGCACTTGTGATAGAATAAGAAAGGAATGAAAAAATGGCAGAAGAAGTAAAATGGACAGATGAACAGAAACAAGCAATATATGAAAAAGATAGCAATATATTAGTAGCTGCTGCAGCAGGAAGCGGAAAAACAGCAGTACTAGTTGAAAGAATTATCAACAAAATAATTAATGAAAAAACAGATATAGATAGATTACTTGTAGTAACATTCACAAATGCAGCAGCATCAGAGATGAGAGAAAGAGTATTAAAAGCAATATATAAGAAAATTGATGAAAATCCAGAAGATGAAAGATTACAAAGACAAGTAACATTATTAAACAAAGCAAGTATATGTACAATAGACTCATTCTGCCTTGATGTTGTAAGAAACAATTTCTTTGAAATTGATATATCACAAAACTTCAGAATTGCAGATACAACAGAAATAGAAATTTTACAACAAGATGTTTTAGAAGAACTATTTGAAGAGAAGTATGAAAGTAAAGATGAAAATTTTGCAAAATTAATAAATACATATACAGGATATAGAGATGACACACCATTAAAAGAATTAATATTAACAATTTACAAATATATCCAAAGTAATCCATATCCAGAAAAATGGTTAGATGAAAAAATAGAAATGTTTAACTTCAATTTAGAAGAATGTAAAGACTTTTCACAAACAAGCTGGGGAAAAATTCTATTAAAACAAATAAAAGAAGTTGTTGATGATGGAATAATCCAATTAAAACCAGAAGTACAAAAACTATCAGAATGTGATGATTTAAAGAAAAGTTATGAATTTCTAAGAGGAAATCTAAATCAATTAGAATTACTACAAGCAAATTTAGACACATGGGATAAAGCATATACAATTTATGCAACAATGGATTTCGGAAAATGGACAATGGACAGAAATGTTAAATTAGATGAAAAAGTAAATGCACAAAAAGTAAGAGAAAAAGTATTATCAACATTAAAATCATCAGCAGAAAAAGTATTAATAATGGATTCAAATGAAGCATATCAAGACATTATAAATATGTATGATATTTTGAAGAAATTAGAAGGATTAATATTAGACTTTTCACAAATATTTGCAAAAAGAAAAAAAGAGAAAAATATGGTAGATTTTAGTGATGTAGAACATTTTGCATTAAAAATATTATTAGATGAAAATGGAAATCCAACAGAAATAGCCCAAAAATATCAATCTAAATTTGATGAAATAGCAATAGATGAATATCAAGATAGTAATTTAGTACAAGAATATATATTAACATCAATATCTAAAGGAAACAATATTTTTATGGTTGGAGATGTTAAGCAAAGTATTTATAAGTTTAGACAAGCAAGACCAGATTTATTTTTAAGTAAATATAAAACATATAAATTAAAACAAGATAAAACAGAAAATGATGATTTAAAAATACAGTTATTTAAAAACTTTAGAAGTAGAAAAGAAGTATTAGATTTTTCAAATTTGATATTTTCAAAAATAATGACAGAAGAATTAGGAGAATTAAATTATACAGAAGAAGAATACTTGAATTTAGGTGCTGATTATAAAGATACTGGTGAAGATTTAAAAACAGAAATTGATATAATAACAATAGATAATAAAGAAGATGAAGAAGAGCCAGAAGAATTAGAAGTTGAAGTAGATGAAAATGAAGATACACAAGATGAGGAGTTTAAAACAGAAGTAGAAAGAAAAGAAGATATAGAAGTTGAAGCAATGTTTGTTGCAAATAAAATAAAACAATTAATAGATAATAAATTCCAAGTATATGATGCAAAAGCCAAAGAGAAAAGAGACATAAAATATAAAGATATAGTTGTTTTATTAAGATCAACAAAAATATCTGCACCTATTTTTGAAAAAGAAATAATCAAATTAGGAATCCCAGTATTTAGTGATTCTTCATCAGAATATCTAGAAAGCTTAGAAATTCAAACAATAATGAATTTATTAAAAATAATAGATAATCCATTACAAGAAATACCATTAGTAGCAACAATGAGATCAACAATAGGTGGATTTACAGATAATGAGCTTGTAGAAATCAGATTAAGTGATAAATATGATAATTTTTATAATACATTATTAAAATCAAAAAAAGATGTAAGTGAACAATTAAGAAACAAAATAAATAAATTTTTAGAACAAATAGAAATGTGGCGTAAAGAACAAGAATATTTGAGTTTAGATGAATTAATCTGGAAAATATATAATGATACAGGATATTTCAATTATGTAGGTCTTATGAGAAATGGAGAATTAAGGCAAGCAAATCTAAAAATGTTATTTGAGAGAGCAAAACAATGTGAAAGTATAAGTTTTAAAGGATTATATAATTTCATAAATTATATAGAAAAAATAAAAACAAGTAGCAAAGATATGGATTCAGCAAAAATAATTGGTGAAAATGATGATGTTGTAAGAATAATGAGTATTCACAAAAGTAAAGGACTAGAATTTCCTGTTGTTATTTTAGCTAATTCAGGAAAACAATTTAATTTACAAGATTTGAATTCAAAAATACTGTTACATCCTGAACTTGGAATTGGTGTAAAATATATAGATTATGATATGCAAATAACATATGATACTTTATCAAAAAGAGCCATAAAAAACAAAATGAAAATAGAAACATTGTCAGAAGAAATGAGAGTTTTATATGTTGCACTAACAAGAGCTAAAGAGAAAATTATAATAACAGGATTAGCAAAAAAAGAGAAACAAGATAAAATGTTGGAAAATGTAGAAAAATATGATGAGCTAAATATAATGTTATTATCAAAAGCCAAATCATATTTAGATTGGATTACATTAGTACATTTATATTATGAACGAACAATGGAAAGTCTTGCTACATGGAATGTATTACAAAAAGAAGATATTATAAAAATGTGTGCTACTCAAGAGCCAGAAAAAGAAGAAAATAAAACTGATGAAATTTTAAAGAAGTTAAATGAATTTAAAATAGAAGATGTTAAAGCAAATGAAATACAAAAATTATTAGAATATCAATATAAATATAGTGATGCAACAATTATTCCAACAAAAACATCTGTAACAGAAATTAAAGAGATGAAACAATCTGTTTTAGGAGAAAAAAGTAAAAAAGAAGCGGAAAATACAAAAATGAAACAATGTGTTTTGAGAGAAGAAAATGAAAGCGAAAATGAAAATATAGTTTCAAAAGTAGAATTTCCAAAACCAAAATTCTTACAAAGTGATGAAGAAATAGAAATATCAAATGCAGAAAAAGGTACATTAATACATTTGTGTATGCAAAAATTAGATATAAATAAAAAAGAATATACAATACAAGATGTAAAAGAATTAGTAGATAAATTAGTTGCAAAGAAAACTATAACAGAACAAGAAGCAAATGCAATAAATATAAAGAAAATATATCAATTTACAAAATCAAATATATGGCAAGAAATGACAGAGGCACAAGTTGTTGAAAGAGAAAAGCCTTTTTACATTAACATTCCAGCACAAGAAATATATGAAAAAGATTTAGAAGAAAAAGTATTAGTACAAGGTGTTATTGATTTATATTATATAAATTTTAATGGAGAATTAGTATTAGTAGATTTTAAAACAGATTATGTTCCAGATAAAAATGAACAAATTTTAATAGAAAGATATAGTTCACAATTACAATTGTATAAGAGAGCTTTAGAAAGTGCAACTGGTAAAAGAGTTGATAAAACATATATATATTCTACATATTTAGAAAAAGAAATTAAAATTTGACAATTTACATAAAGAGTGCTATATTATAAAAGTATGTAATATATTTGAAGTTACACTAAACATCTATAAGAGAAATCTATATAGATTGATGGTGTTCACATATAGTCCGACTATACATCTTTGATTTTATGAGGTAAACAGGAATGGCAAAGGCAGTAAAAACAATTATTTTCACATTTGGCGTGTTGACAGCATGTATTGGAGTTCTTCTCTTCGAAGTATTTTACAACATGATTCAGGAGGTAGAAAATATAACATACTATCGTTTTAACTAAGGCTATATGTAACTGGCAGGGATTCAAAAGAATCCCTGCTTCTATTTTAATGAAAACATTATAAAAACACTTGATAAATCTAAAAAAAAATGGTAAAATGGCATATATACAAATAAGAAAGAGGAAAGAAAGTTGGAAAACGATTCAAAAGAAAAAAATAATATAGTAAAAAAAATAAATGATTTAGTAACAGGAAATGTATTAAACAATTTAGTATATGCATCAATGATAACAATATATTTTATGTTTTTTAATATGTATGCAGTATTTACAGAAACAGAAATATTTATACAATATATAAAAATAGCGAGTTTTATATTTTTATTATTTTCTATTTTTATATTTGAAATAGCATATAAAAAAGATAATGATGAAATATCATTAAATGGAATTGAATTTTTAGTGTTATCAATATTTTCATTATTAATACAATATATCCCAAAATTATTAAAGATAGATGAAAATACTTACATGCTTGCAGGAACATATATTTTTTTGATATATTATGGAATAAAAAATATAATAATATACACATGTGAAAGAAAAAAGGAGTTAGACAATTTAAGTGACATAAAAGAAATAGTAAAAGACGAACCAATCAAAAAAGAAACAAAAAGAAAAAATAAGACTGAAGAATAATTGGAAAGGAAGATAAACATGCAATTAGTAAATATAGGTTTTGGAAATATAATTGCAGCAAACAAAATCGTAGCAATAGTAAGTCCAGATTCGGCACCAATAAAAAGAATGGTGCAAGATGCTAAAGATGCAGGAACAGCAATTGATGCAACATGTGGAAGAAAAACAAGAGCTGTTTTAATAATGGATTCAGGACATATAATTTTAGCAGCAGTACAGCCAGAAACTGTAGCAGGAAGAGTAGACAAAGATATTACTCAACCTGTTCAGATAGATGAATAATAAAAATAAATATTTAGGAGGTAGATTTAAAATGATGGTAAAACCAACAGTTGCAGAATTACTAAAAAAAGCAAAAAATAGATATGAATTAGTAATTGCAACATCAAAAAGAGCAAGACAAATAGCAGAAGGAGCAGAAGTAAAAACAAAGGTAAAGGAAGAATCACCAGTAACTTTAGCTGCAAATGAAATTGCAGAAGGAAAAGTAGAAATAGTTGAACCAGCTGAAGAAAAAGAAGATAGAATAGAAAGAGGAGAAGAATAAGTGCTAGTAATATTATCAGGAGTATCAGGAGCTGGAAAAGATACAATAAAAAAAGAACTATTAAAAAGAATACCTAATGCAGTAACACTTCCATCATTCACATCAAGAGATATGAGACCTGGAGAAGTAGAAGGTGATCATTATCATTTTATTAGTAAAGAAGAATTTGAAGAAAAAATCCGTAAAGGAGACTTCTATGAATATGATTTGCACCATGGAAACTATTATGGAACATCAAGAGAACTTATGAATAACAAAATTAAAGAAGAAAAAATAATAGTAAAAGATATTGAAGTAAATGGAACAGAAAATCTTCTAAAAATTTTAGGAAATGATACAAGAATTGTTACAATATTTTTAAAAGTTGGAAAAGAAGAATTAAAAAGACGTCTAATTGAAAGAGGAGATAATATTCAAGATATTGAAGTAAGACTTGGCAGATTAGAATATGAAGAAGATAAAATTAAACTTTATGATTATGTAATAAAAAATGATGATTTTGAAAAAACAGTACAAGTTATAATGACAATAATTGAAAATGAAAAAAGAATAGAAGATGAACGTGTATAAAAACACGTTTTTTTCTTTTATATAACAAAAATGTAGAAAAAAAAGAAAAATATGTTATAATGTAATCATCGAAAAAAGGAGAATAACATATGATAGCAGAAATAATAATAAACAGATCAGCCAAAAGACTAAACAGAACATTTGATTATAACATACCCAAAGATTTAGAAGAACTAATAATGATAGGAAGCACAGTAATAGTACCATTTGGAAAAAGTGCAGAAGGAAAAGAAATGAACTTAGCAGAAGGATATGTTGTAGGAATAAAAGAAAACACAACATATGAAGTAAAAGACATAGTAAAAATAAAACACAATTTAACAGAAAAGCAAATTGAATTAGCACAATGGATGGCAAAAAGATATTTTTGCAATGTATCTGATTGCATAAAACAAATGTTAACACCAGGAACAAAAGCAAAAGACGAAAACAAAAATGTTCAAGATAAAACAATAAATGCAGTATATCTAAAAAAAGACATAGAAGAAATTGAATTTGATATAGAAATGCAAAAAATAAAATCAGAAAAGCAGAAAAAAGTTCTACAATTTTTAAAAGATAATGAAGGAGTAACAGTACCTGAAATTGAAGCATATACAGGTGGAACAAGAGCAATTGTAAAAACATTAGAAAAAAATGGATATGTAGAAATAATCGAAAAGAAAATAGAAAGAGATCCACTTGCAAGCAAAAAGATAGAAAAAACAAAAAATTTAAAACTTACACTTGAACAACAAATGGCATTTGACGAAATATCAGAAAAAATGGATCAAGAACAATATGAAAGATTTTTAATATATGGAGTAACAGGCTCTGGAAAAACAGAAATATATTTACAACTAATAGGAAAAGCAATGAAACAAAATAAAACTTCAATAGTATTAGTACCAGAAATATCATTAACACCACAAATGATAGACAGATTTATAAGCCGTTTTGGAAAAGATGAGATAGCAGTATTACATAGCAAATTATCACTTGGAGAAAGATATGATGAATGGAATAGAATAAAAGAAGGAAAAGCTAAAATTGTAATAGGAGCAAGGTCTGCAATATTTGCACCATTAAATAATATTGGAATAATTATTATAGATGAAGAACATGATAGTTCATATAAATCAGAATCAGTTCCAAAATATGATGCAAAAGAAATAGCAAAAAAAATAGCGAAAGAAAACAATTGTCCGTTAGTATTAGGAAGTGCAACACCAGATTTAAATACATATTATAAAGCACAAGAAGGCGAAATAACATTATTAGCATTAACCCAAAGAGCAAACAATTCAAAACTTCCAAGTGTAGATGTTGTTGATTTAAAAATGGAATTAGCAAATGGAAATAGATCAATGTTAAGTTATAAATTACATGATGCAATCCAAAAAAATCTTGAAGAAAAAAGACAAACAATACTTTTCTTAAACAGAAGAGGATATTCAACATTTATAATGTGCAGAGAATGTGGTTATACAGTAAAATGCAAAAATTGTGATATAAGTTTAACATATCATAGATTTGAAAATAAGCTAAAATGTCATTATTGTGGATATGAAGAAGATGTTGTAACAGTTTGCCCAGAATGTCACAGTACAAAAATAAGATATTTTGGAACAGGAACACAAAAATTAGAACAAGAAATCAATAAAGTATTTCCACAAGCAACAACAATAAGAATGGATGTAGACACAGTAAGTAAAAAAAATTCACATGAAGAAATATTAAATAAATTTAGAAATGAAAATATAGATATTTTAATAGGAACACAAATGGTAGTAAAAGGACATCATTTTCCTAATGTTACATTAGTAGGAGTAATTGCAGCAGACAGTAGTTTAAATATAGATGATTATAGAGCAAATGAAAGAACATTTCAGATTTTAACACAAGTTGCAGGAAGAGCTGGAAGAGAACAATTAGAAGGAAATGTAATAATACAAACATATAATCCGGAAAATTTTGCAATACAATGTGCAAAAGAACAAAATTATGACAAATTTTACAATACAGAAATAGCATTAAGGGAGCAATTAAAATATCCACCATTTAGTGACATAATTTTAATTGGATTTAGCAGTTTAAATGAAAATGAAGTAAAACAAATTGCAGAAAAAACATATCAATATTTTAGAAAAATGTTTAATACAGAAGAATTTAATGTTTTAAAACCAATGCCATCACCAATAGACAAAATTCAAAATAGATTTAGATGGAGAATAATAATAAAAGGAATTATGACAGAAAACGCAAATGGAATTTTAAATGAATATTTACAAAAATTCTATAATTGCAATTATAAAAACACTAAAGTCACAATAGAAATAAACCCAAATAACATGATGTAATTACCAACAGATTTTTAGTCGAAAATAATTGACAAATAAACTTATTTGGGATATGATATTTAAGGTAATAGTGTATAGAAGGGAGAATATAAACGTGGCAATAAGAACAATGAGACTTGAAAAAGACGAAATACTAAGAAAAAAATCAAGAGAAGTAGATATAATAGATGACAAAATACAAACATTAATAGATGACATGATAGAAACAATGTATAAATATAATGGAGTTGGACTATCAGCTGTACAAGTAGGTGTTTTAAAAAGAGTAGTTGTAATAGATATAGAAGATGGAGAAGGTGCAAGAGTATTTATAAATCCTAAAATAACAAGTACAAAAGGAGAACATGAAGTAGAAGAAGGTTGCTTAAGTTTTCCAAACGAATATGCAAAAGTTGTAAGACCAAAGGAACTTACAGTAGAAGCATTAGATAGAGAAGGAAAGAAGTTTAAATTAAAAGCAAAAGACTTATTAGCACAAGCAGTTGCACATGAAATTGACCATTTAGATGGAATTGTTTTTATAGATAGAATGATACCAGGAACATTAGAATATGTTGATAATAGTCAAAACTAAATACACAGAAATACTAAATATTCAATAAATAAAAAAGGAATGTGAAGTAAAATGAAAAAAAAGATAAGAATACCAATAATACCAATTATATTAGTAATAATTGCAATTATAATAGTTGTAGTAGTAATTAATAAAAATAGTAAAACAAGTGAAGAACAATTATTGCAAGGAGAATATGATAAACTAAGCTCAATGCAATCATATCAATTCAATAAAGAGAAAGATTCAAAAAATAAAACAATAGTTGCAAAAGATGGAGACAAAACAGCAATAGATAGTTATGCTGATGGTCAACATACAACAACAGTAATAAAAGATAATAAAACATATTATATTTTACATGATAAAGAAGAATATTATATATATAATAGTACAAATATAGAAAATAGTATTGTAATAGATTGGATAAAAGATGTTATTGGAAAAGAACATACTAATGGTGAAGAAAAAGTAAGAGGTAGAAAGTTGAAATATGAAGAATATACAGGTTCAACAATGTTTTCAGAAACAACATCATTAGATATTGATGAAAGTAAAACAAAAACAAGATTTTATTTTGACAAAAACAAAGATTTAGTATATATAAAAACAATATATGAAAATGGAACAGAAGAATTGCAAAAAATAGAAATAACTCAAGAAACAAATAGTAAACTATTTGAAATACCAGCAACATATGCAGAAAATTAAATATACAGTAGTATATAATTGCGCCAATAGGCGATTATATAAATAAAAAACCTCTTATAAAAGAGGAATAAGATTCAAAAGAAGGAGTGTAAAAAAATATGTCAGTTAGATTTATGTTAAATGAAACATCATATTTTGGAAAAGGTGCAAGAGAAGAATTAGCACCAGAAATAAAAAACAGAGGATTTAAAAAAGCATTTGTAGTTACAGATAAATCATTAGCAGAATGTGGAGTTATCAATAAAGTTACAGATGTTTTAGAAAAAGCAGGAATACCTTTTGAAGTATATTCAGAAGTAAAACCAAACCCAACAATAAAAAATGTAACAGATGGAATTGAAGCTTGTAAAAAATCAGGTGCAGATGTAATTGTTGCAGTTGGTGGAGGATCAAGCATAGATACAGCAAAAGGAATATCTATAGTTATGACAAACCCAGATAGAGCTGATATTGTATCATTAAATGGTGCATCAAACACAGTAAATAGAGGTATGCCAGTAATAGCATTACCAACAACATCAGGAACAGCTGCTGAAGTAACAATAAATTATGTTATAACAGATGAAGAAAGAGAAGTAAAAATGGTATGTGTAGATCCACATGACATTCCAATTATGGCAATTGTTGATTCAGACTTAATGGCAACAATGCCAAAATCATTAGCATCAGCTACAGGAATGGATGCATTAACACATGCAGTTGAAGGATATATCACAAAAGCACATAATACAATGTCAGATATGTTCCATATGAAAGCAATAAAATTAATATTCAAATATTTACCAGCAGCAGTAAATGAAAAAGATGAAGAAGCAATAGAAATGATGGGATTAGCTCAATATATTGCTGGTATGGGATTCTCAAATGTAGGATTAGGAATTGTGCACTCAATGGCACATCAATTAGGTGCTGTTTATGATACTCCACATGGTCTAGCAAATGCTATTTTATTACCAACAGTTATGAGATTTAATGGTGAAGATCCAGCAACAGCACAAAGATTTAGAGAAATTTTATGTGAAATTGGTAGACCAGATGCTGCAAACTTAAATGACCAAGATGTTATAAATACATTTGTATGGATGATATCTGAATTATCAAAATCAGTAGGAATTACACAAAGAGTTAGAGATGTTGGAGCCAAAGAAGAAGATTTTGAAATGTTAGCAGATAAAGCAATGCAAGATCCTTGTAAACCAGGAAATCCAAGAGAAGTATCAAAAGAAGACTTTATTGAATTATTTAGAAGAGCATTCTAATTAATAAAAAATAATGGACAAAATTAATAATATGTGTTATAATAAAATGCGATATGTGCTAAAGCACGTGTTGCATTTTTTTATTGGGTTCGTTTTATTCATTTTCAAATAGACATCAAGGAGGAACACAAGGATGGCTAGGATTAGTGCAATAACAAATGACGGTAAGGAACAATCTAAAGCAGAAGGCAATTTGAAGAGTGTTCTCAAAATGGCTTCTCTTATTGCAGGCAACAATCATCAAATCATTATTAATAAAAATGAATTAGATGGATTTGTAACTGAAAGTAAGTTAGAGATTTGTACTTTATTGCCCCAAGAAATTATTGAAGATATGAGTTTTCACGGTACTATAAATTGTGCTTGTGGAACTTATGGAAATATTCATATGCAACTTTATTATACTGATTTTCCTGAAAAGGATTATTATGTTATTTTTAGAGTTGTAATGGATGGAAAGGATGTGTATAATAATCCGAAATCAGTAAGAAGTTTCACTGGAATGATCGAATTAACACTTTGAAACAAAAGGAGAAAAACTATGGCCATGAATGCTAGTAGCTGGATTCCTAATTGGTTTGACCTGGAGGTTGACGAATTGGAACGCCAAATCTCCAATTGGTGCAATTTGAATGCAAGAGAAAAATGGGTTGTTGTGTTTAACCTCAATGACCTTAAGAAATTCTTGCACAAAAACAAATTGAACAGAAACACTGATGGAAGACATCATTTTTGTTCTACGCACAATTTGGTTATTTCTTGGAATGAAATGGAAGAAAATTGGGGAATTCTGTATAAGGTAAAGAGTAACAAAGACTTTAATGAAATCCTGTATCAGTTCCCTGAATTTCCTGAAGAATCTAAAGGAACGGCTTATGTGAATCCTAATATCTAATCGCAAAAAGGTTAAAAGTATTGAAAAATTTCATACTTTTAGCCTTTTTTGTAATAAAAAATTATTAATAGTTCTATAAAAGTATAGATTTTTTGAAAAAAAGGTGTTATAATTTACGTGACTGGTACAAAAGTATTGGTTTAATCGCATTACATTACAGTGAAATGTAAGGAGGTACATCCATGAAAATGCAATTAAAAGAAAATGTTGAATTCCGGAATTTGACAGTGAATTGTAACACATTCAAAGAAAAAGTTTCGGAATTGGTTGAACAATTTGGTGGTAAAGTCGCATTTGTTTTCAAATCTGAAGTTATGCACCAAATCTCCAAAAAAGGTCTTTGCAAATACTATACTGAAGGCTATACTGCCGATGATGGAATTTGCATGATGATTACGCATGGCTCTATGTTGCTGGACAAGGTTGCATATACAATTTATCCTTTCGACTTGTTTAATGCTGAAAAATGTGCAGGAGTTGAAAGTATTATCACAGCAATTTATGACAATCGTGGCATTGTAAAATACAATTTGCCACTGCGTAATGAAAAACTTCAGTATATTTATATTCTGGAGTATGAGGAACAGCCCAACTAATTCTATAATTGTATAATTGGTAAATACAATAAAGCTGAGAGGAGAAAGAAGTAATATCTTACTCCTCTTGGCTTTATTATGATTTATATTGACATTTTATCTAATAAAGTGATATAATTTCACAATAGAAAAGCAAAAATATAAAGGAGAAATAAGATGACATTAGTAGAAGATTTAAAATGGAGAGGACTAATAAAAGATATATCAAGCCCAGAATTAGAAGAAAAATTAAACCAAGGTGGTTTAACATTTTATATAGGAACAGACCCAACAGCAGATAGCTTACATGTAGGACATTTATCAAGTTTTTTAATTTCAAAAAGACTAAAAGAAGCAGGACATCATCCAATATTATTAGTTGGTGGAGGAACAGGAATGATAGGAGATCCGAGACCAACAACAGAAAGAGCAATGATTAGTAAAGAACAAGTAAGACATAATTTTGAATGTCTAAAAAAACAAGTTGAAGATATATTTGGATTTGAAGTTGTAAATAATAATGACTGGTATCAAGATATCAATGTTATAGACTTCTTAAGAGATTATGGAAAATATTTTAATGTTAATTATATGTTAGACAAAGACATTATAAGAAGAAGACTAGATTCAGGAATTACATATACAGAATTTTCATATATGATATTGCAAGCATTAGACTTCAAACATTTACATGAATGTAATGGAGTAGATTTACAATGTGCTGGATCTGACCAATGGGGAAATATTACAGCAGGAATTGATTTAATAAGAAAATCAACAGGTGATGAAGTATATGGATTTACAATGCCATTAGTTACAGATTCACAAGGAAAGAAATTTGGAAAAAGTGAAGGAAATGCTTTATGGTTAGATAAAACAAAAACATCAAGCTATAAATTATATCAATTCTTTGTAAATGTTGAAGATTCAATGGTAATAAATTATTTAAAAATATATACATTTCTTTCAAGAGAAGAAATTGAAGAATATGAAAGAAAAAATAATGAACATCCAGAATTAAGAGAAGCACATAAAGCATTAGCACGTGAAATAATAACATTTTTACATGGAAAAGAAGAATATGAAAGAGCTGAAAAATTAGCACAAAGCTTATTTAATAATAAATTTGAAGATTTAACAAAACAAGATATTGCAGATTTATTTGATGAACAAGATATGAAAGAAGTTAATGTAGATATAAGCATAGTTGATATTGTAATATCAGTAGGAGCTGCGTCAAGTAAAAGAGAAGCAAGAGAGTTTATAACAAGTGGAGCAGTATCTTTAAACGGAAACAAAATAACAGATATTAATCAAATAATATCAGCAGACATGTTTATAGACAATACATATGTTATTATAAAAAGAGGAAAGAAAAATTATTATGTAGGAAAGAAAATATAAAAATTAGTGAAAATAGCAATTGGATTTCGATTGCTATTTTTACATTTTATTCCAAAAAAATACTTGAAAGCAATAGTAAAAAGTAGTATAATATAAGTGTGACAAACTATTTTTTTAGGAGTGTAGATATGTTGAAAGAACAAAAGAAACGAAAACGGTACAAACATAGTGGATTTGATGGTACAACATTAATTTGTTGTGCTATCGGCGTTGTGGTTTCAGTTAACTCTTGTAATTTTGTGAATGAAAAAATTGCAAGTGCAAGAGAAGCTGCCAAACGAGCTCAAGTTAGAATTCAAAGTCAGTCAATTCAAACAGAAGAACTGGTGATTCCAGATTCTCTCGATGAAATTCAACAAAAACTTCTTGGAAACAAGCAAGAGATTGCTCTTCAAGGAAATAAAGAATCAGAGGATTCTTATAATGCTGAATATGAAGCAGAATTAGCAAATGAACCTGCAGAAAGCGAAGATTCCTACAATGAAGAAGTAGGAAATGAAATCTTAGAAGAAACTGCAGAGAGTCAAACTAAAGCTGATACAATGACTGAATCAGAAATTGAGAAGGAAAATTCTATTTTTGTATCCAGTTCGTATTCCGAAAGTGATTATGAACTACTTTGTGAGATTACTTATGCAGAGGCAGGCAATCAAACAGAGGAACAGCAAGTTGCAGCAGCAGCTACAATTCTTAACAGAGTTGGAAGCTCAATCTTTCCCAATACAATAAAGGAAGTGATTATGCAACGAGGTCAATTTGCATCCACTAAAAATGGTCACATCTATGCATGTGGAAAAACAGTTGATTTTTCCAAATTGCCTGATATGACAAAAGAAGCTGCTCGGAGAGCTCTAAATGGAGAAGATCCTACAGAAAATTGGCTCAGAAAAGAAGCCAAAAGATTAGGACTTAATTCTGAGAAGTATGCTTCTGGCGGAGCATTGTACTTCTATAGTCCTGAATTTACAAGTTCTTCTGAACTCGTAGCACGGAGTAATATCAAGTGCAAAGTTCAAAAAGGTGGCCATGTATTTTATAAAGTATGGGGCTAATATAACACTCACCATAGTTCTAAAATAAGAGCTATGTACAAGAAAGGCGAGGATTGTGTAAAAACAATTTAAGCCTTTTTATTTAATAAAAAATTAATATAAATGTCATTGTTTTGTCACATTAAATGTAGTAAAATAAAAATAGATAAATTTGTGTCGAAAGATATTATTTTTCGAATATAACAAAAGGGTGATGAAATGAAAGTAATAAAAAGAATATTAATAATTATACTATTAATCATAATATTTATAGTAGCAGGATTTTTATATAAAGGACATGAATTATATAAACAAGCACTTGAAAAAATCAGTATATCAGATAAAGTTGCAGAAATAAAATCAGATGAAAACTATACAAAAATTGAAGATATGTCTGAGTTTTATAAAGATGCAGTAATTGCGGTAGAAGATAGGAGATTTTATGAGCATGGTGCAATAGACCCAATTGCATTAGCAAGAGCTATATATTCAAATATAAAAGCAAAAGAATTAAGAGAAGGTGGAAGTACAATAACACAACAACTTGCCAAAAATATATATTTCACACAAGAAAAATCAGCATTAAGAAAAATAGCTGAAATATTTATGGCATATGATTTAGAAAAAAATTTAAATAAAGATACAATATTAGAATTATATTTAAATACAAGTTATTTTGGAGATGGATATTATTGTGTAGCAGAAGCATCAAGAGGATATTATAAAAAAGAACCAAAAAATATGAACAGAAATGAAGCAAGTATGTTGGCTGGAATTCCAAATGCTCCATCAGCATATTGTCCAACAAAACATTTAGATTTAGCCAAAAAAAGACAAAATCAAGTATTAGATAAAATGGTAAGATATGAATTCATTACTGCAAAAGAAAAAGAAGAAATACTAAACGAAAGTAATGCAGTAGAAGATAATAAAGATTAATGTATTGCAAGAAACGACAAATTGTGGTAAAATATTTGGGAATTAATACTTATTATACAATAAAGAAGGTAATAACATGTTAGAACAAATCAATTCACCACAAGATTTAAAAAAATTAAATGAAAAAGAAAAGAAACAATTAGCAGAAGAAATAAGAAAATATATATTAGATGTAGTTTCAGAAAATGGAGGACATCTAGCCTCAAATTTAGGAGTGGTAGAACTAACAATAGCACTACACTCCGTATTTAATGTTCCAGAAGACAAAATAGTATGGGATGTAGGACATCAAAGCTATGTACATAAAATTATAACTGGAAGAAGAGAAGAATTAAAAAATATAAGAAAACTAAATGGAATTGCAGGTTTTCCAAAAAGCAATGAATCAGATGCAGACTGCTTTAATACAGGACATAGTAGTACATCAATTTCAGCAGTATTAGGAATGGCAAGAGCAAGAGATTTACAGGGAAAAAAGAATTCATGTATAGCAGTAATTGGTGATGGTGCATTAACAGGTGGAATGGCATTAGAAGCATTAAATGATGCAGGATGTAGTAATTGTAATTTAACAGTTATATTAAATGATAATGAAATGAGTATTGCCAAAAATATAGGTGGGATAAATCAATTTTTAAGTACACTAAGAACAAAAAAATTATATACTCGAACAAATAAATTAATAAAAAACAAATTAAATAAATTGCCAGTTGTAGGAAATAAATTAGTAAGAATTATTCAGAGATTTAAAAGAGCATGTAAACAATTAGTAATAAGAGGAATGTATTTTGAGGATATAGGTTTTACATATTTAGGACCTGTTGATGGACATAATATTGAAAAATTAGAAAGTATATTAAAGCTAAGTAAAGAAATAGAAGGACCAGTTTTAATACATGTATTAACTAAAAAAGGAAAAGGATATAAAATAGCAGAAAAAAGTCCAGATAGATTTCATGCAACATCTCCATTTAACATAGAAACAGGAGAATTAAAAAAAGAGAAAAAAGCAGACTATTCTAAAATATTTGGAGAAAAATTGGTAAAACTAGCAAGAGAAAATGAAAAAATAGTTGCTGTTACAGCATCAATGAAAGATGGAACAGGACTTAGAGAATTCCAAAAAGAATTTCCAAAAAGATTTTTTGATGTAGGAATTGCAGAACAACATGCTATAACAATGTCTGCAGGAATGGCAAAAGAAGGAATGATACCTGTAATACCAATATATTCATCATTTTATCAAAGAGCATATGATCAAGTTATACATGATGTTGCAATGCAAAATTTGCCAGTAATTATGTGTGTAGATAGAGCTGGATGTGTTGGAGCAGATGGAGAAACACATCAAGGAACATTAGATATGGCATTTTTTAGGCTTGTTCCTAATTTAACAATAATGGCCCCAAAAGATTTTAAAGAATTAGAAGATATGTTAGAATTTGCAGTAAAATTAAATAAGCCAGTAATTATTAGATATCCTCGTGGAGGAGAAGATTCAAAAGTAAAATTCGAAAGACATGAAAATATTGAATTAGGAAAAGCAGAAGTTTTAAAGAAAATTATAGATGAAGAAAAATCAAATAAAACCAAGATATTACAAAAGATTGGAGATAAAGTATTTAATAACAAGACACAAAGAGAAAGAGTAACTATAATAGCAATTGGAAAAATGGTTGCAAGAGCAATGGATATAGGACAAAGACTACAAGAAAAAATGGATGTTGAAGTTATAAATGCAAGATTTTTGAAACCATTAGATGATAATACAATAATTGAAAGTATTAAGAAAACAAAAAATGTAATAACAATAGAAGATGGAACTATTATAAATGGATTAGCCACAGCAGTAAAAGAAGTAATTGTAAATAATAATTTACAAGGAGTAAAAATAAAAAGTTATGCATATCCTGATGAATTCATAAAACATGGAAGTGTTGACGAACTTGAAAAAATATATGGGTTAGATGAAGAAAATATAATAAATGGGGTGAATAAATCATGATTGAAGGAAATGAAAATAATGATTTAGAGAACTTAGAAGAGCTAGACGACATTACTGCTGTTGATCTAGCTTTAAAGCTATCTGAATATGATGATGATGAATTAGAAGAATTTTTAAAGAAACCAACAGAGGAAGAATTAGCTGGAATATTAGAAGAAGCTGAATTAGATACACAGCTTAGAATATTAAAGTTTTTAGATAACAAGAAAATCTTAAAAGTATTTAGTTATATGTCAAAAGATGATATTGTAGATATTTTAGGAGAAATGAATGTTGGAAAATCTAAAGAATTAATCAATTTGATGAAAAGTGGAGATAGAGCTGTTATTAAAGAACTCTTAGGGTATAAAGATGATTGTGCTGGTGGTATTATGACAACAGAATATATAGCTCTTAATGCTAATCTTCCAATAGAGGATGCAATAAAAAAGATAAAAGAAATAGCACCAAAAACAGAGTTAATTGATACAATTTTTGTTGTAAATAGAAAAAAAGAATTAATAGGAACAGCACAATTAAGAGATATATTAGTTGCCCCAGAAAATGAAAAATTAGAAGAAATAACAAATGAGCATTTTGTATATGTTGATCCAGAAACAGACCAAGAGGAAGTTGCTTTAATAGTTTCAAAATATGACTTGACTGCAATACCAGTTTTAAATAAGAAAAAAGCGATGCTTGGAATTATAACAATTGATGATATAGTTGATGTAATAGTTGAAGAACATACAGAAGATTTGTTAAAAATGGGTGGTGTCGCAAAAGAAGAGACATTAGATAGTACATTATGGGAATCTATAAAATTAAGACTTCCATGGTTACTTGTAAATTTGTTAACAGCATTTTTAGCATCTGCAACAATAAAAGTTTTCGAATCTACGATTGCACAAGTTGTAGCATTATCATCAATAATGTCAATTATTACAGGTATGGGTGGAAATGCAGGAACACAAACTATTTCTATTATAATTAGAAATATTGCAATGGGAAAGGTTAGTTTAAAAGATTCTTGGCATTTACTTGGAAAGGAAATATTACTTGGAGTTATAGATGGGGCAGTTATAGGAATTGTAACAAGTGGAATTGTTTCAATAATGTATGGAAATTATTATTTGGGAATTATTGCTTTTTTAGCAATGGTCGCAAATTTGATAATTTCAGGTGTGTCTGGAATATTGATTCCATTAATTTTACAAAAATTAAAAATTGATCCAGCATTGTCTTCTTCAATATTTTTGACAACTGCTACTGATGTATTGGGATTTTTTATTTTTTTAAGTTTGGCAAAGATATTTTTAGTGCATTTAATGTAAAAAAATTTTCATAAATTAGCACTCTACTATTGACATTGCTAAAATAATGATGTATAATAATAAATGTAAATGAAAAGCGAAAGACAGCACTATCTTAAAAGAGGTGCTGTTAAAGCATTTATTCACAAAGGAGAGTGATATTTATGAATATACAAAAATTTACGCAAAAATCAATAGAAGCATTACAAAATGCACAAACATTAGCAAGCACAAATCAGAATGTACAAGTAGAACAAGAACACATATTACTTGCATTACTAGAGCAAGATAATAGCTTAATAAAAGAGCTAATAAAGAAAATTACATCAAATGAAGAAAACTTCGAAAATGAAGTAAAAAGACTAGTTGATAACAAGCCAAGAATGACAGGAGGTTCAAGACCGAATGACGGAATATATGTATCACAAGATACAGATTTAGTATTAGCAGATAGTGAAAATATAGCTAAAAAAATGAAAGACGAATATGTATCTGTTGAACATATAATGATTTCAATATTTGATCATGCAAATAGCCAATTAAAAGAATTATTTAGAACATTTAATATAACAAAAAACGCATTTTTAAAAGCATTATCAGAAGTTAGAGGAAATACAAGGGTAACAACAGACAATCCAGAAGAAACCTATGATGTTTTAAAGAAATATGGTCAAGACCTAGTGCAAATGGCAAGAGACCAAAAACTTGATCCAGTAATAGGAAGAGATAATGAAATAAGAAATGTAATAAGAATTTTATCAAGAAAAACCAAAAACAATCCATGTTTAATTGGTGAACCAGGTGTTGGTAAAACAGCAATAGCAGAAGGATTAGCATTAAGAATTGTTAGAGGAGATGTGCCAGAAGGATTAAAAGACTGTACAATATTCTCACTTGATATGGGACTACTTGTAGCTGGTGCAAAATATAGAGGAGAATTTGAAGAAAGATTAAAAGCAGTATTACAAGAAGTAAAGAAAAGTGAAGGAAAAATCATCTTATTTATTGATGAAATTCACACAATTGTTGGAGCAGGAAAAACAGATGGTGCAATGGATGCTGGAAACTTATTAAAACCAATGTTAGCAAGAGGAGAATTACATTGTATTGGTGCAACAACATTAAATGAATATAGACAATATATAGAAAAAGACCAAGCACTAGAAAGACGTTTTCAACCAGTAATGGTAGATGAGCCAACAGTAGAAGATACAATATCAATATTAAGAGGATTAAAAGAAAGATATGAAGTATATCATGGAGTTAAAATATCAGACAATGCATTAATTACTGCAGCAACATTATCACACAGATATATTTCAGACAGATTTTTACCAGATAAAGCAATAGACTTAATAGATGAAGCTTGTGCAATGATAAAAACAGAAATGCAATCAATGCCAACAGAACTTGATGAAGTATCAAGAAAAATAATGCAATTAGAAATTGAAGAAACAGCTCTTTCAAAAGAAACAGATGAAATTTCTAAAAAGAGATTAGAAGACATCAAAAAAGAAAAAGCAGAATTAAAAACAAAATTTGATGGAATGAAAGCAAAATGGGAAAATGAAAAACAAGCAATTTCTAAAGTGCAAAAATTACGTGAAGAAATAGAACAAGTAAATGCACAAATAGAACAAGCAGAAAGAGTATATGATTTAGGAAAAGTAGCAGAACTAAGATATGGTAAACTTCCAGAATTACAAAAAGAATTAAAAGCAGAAGAAGAATTATCTGAAAAAGGAAAAGAAGATGGTCTATTAAGAAATAAAGTAACAGAAGATGAAATAACAAAAATTATATCAAGATGGACAGGGATACCAGTTACAAAATTAATGGAAAGTGAAAGAGAAAAAATCTTACATTTACCAGAATTATTGCATAAGAGAGTAATTGGACAAGATGATGCAGTAGAAAAAGTATCTGAAGCAATAATGCGTTCAAGAGCAGGAATTGGAGATCCACGTAAACCAATAGGATCATTCATGTTCTTAGGACCAACAGGTGTTGGTAAAACAGAACTTGCAAAAGCATTAGCAGAATGCTTATTTGATGATGAACATAATATGATAAGAATAGATATGAGTGAGTATATGGAAAAATACTCTGTATCTAGATTAATTGGTGCGCCTCCAGGATATGTTGGATATGAGGAAGGTGGACAATTAACAGAAGCAGTAAGAAGAAAACCATATTCAGTAGTTTTATTTGATGAAATAGAAAAAGCTCATCCAGATGTATTTAATATTTTGTTACAAGTACTTGATGATGGTAGAATTACAGACTCACAAGGAAGAACAGTAGACTTTAAAAATACAATTATAATATTAACTTCAAACTTAGGCTCAAGTTATATATTAGACGGAATTCAAGAAAATGGAGAGATATCTGAAGAAGCAAAAGAAAATGTAAGAAAATTATTAAAACAAAGCTTTAGACCAGAATTCTTGAATAGATTAGATGAAATAGTATTTTATAAACCATTACAGAAAACAGAAATAGGAAGAATATTAGATTTATTAATTAAAGATTTGGAAAGAAGACTTGATGATAAACATATTAGTTTAAATGTTACACAATCAGCAAAAGATTATTTAATTAATAATGGATATGATGAAGTTTATGGTGCAAGACCATTAAAGAGATTTGTCCAAAAGAAACTTGAAACATTAATTGCAAAAAATATTTTAGCAAATAAAATTTTACCAAATACAACAATTACAGTAGATTGCAAAGATGATGAACTATTTATTAAATAATTTTTGTTTCTATGTCAATAGCTGAGGTGGAAAACTTTAAAAGTTTTCTACTTCAGCCGTTTTTTGTATATGAAAAATATGGTGACGATGAATAATATTAAAAATGGGTTGTAAATTTTCATTATTTTCTTGCTTATATTTTTTATTGAACATATTTTTATTCTATATATTGATTTCGTTATTGTTTATTGTTATAATAAACTTATAAATTTAATCATTGAGTATGTAAAACTTAATAATTTATAGAAAGGTTAAAAATAATGAGAACAAAAGAAAATAAAGGAGTAACATTAATTGCACTAGCAGTAACGATAATATTAATGCTAATATTAGCAGGAGTAACAATATCAACATTAATGGAAAATAGTGGAATAACGAGTAATGCCAGCTTATCAAAAATGATGAATGAACTATCAAAATATAAAGAAGAAGTAGAATTATATAAAGCAAACAAAAATGTTGAAAATGAAGGATTTTTAGGAGAAAGCCTTTCTGCTGGGAAAGACTCAATTAACTATAATATAAAATCAGATGAAGAAACAGGTAATATAAAAAATATACTACCAGACATAACAAACGAATATATAGAAAAATTACAAATAATAAAAGGAGAATTATTAATAAAAACAAAAGATAAGAAAGAAATAAGAGCAGCTCAAGCGGTAGGAATACAAATAAATCCATATGATATAACAGATGATGGAGAATTATTATCATCAAATGGAAACTTATTATTAGTTGATAGTACAGGAACATTATCATTACCAGATAGTGTAAAAAAAGTTGGATATGGTGCATTTTCAGGAGTAGAAGGACTAAAAACAATAATAATACCAGCAAGTGTAACAGAAATAGGAGATTATGCATTTGCATATAATCAAACATTAGAAAAAGTTGTTATAGAAGGAAATTTGACACGTATAGGAAATTTTGCATTTGATTGTGTAGCAACATTATCAGAAATTAATCTTCCAGATTCTATTAATTATATAGGAAACTATGCATTTAGAAGTACAAACCTTTCAAATGTAATAATACCAAAAAACGTTACCAAATTAAATAGTAATATATTTATTTCATGTAAATTAAATAAAGTAACTTTTCAAGAAGGTTTAGAATATATTGGCACAGAAACTTTTGCTCAAACATCAATTAGTGAAATTGGTTTGCCATCAACTGTTAATTATATTAGTGGGACAGCATTTTCTAATTGTACTAATTTAACTTCGATAGATTTAAGACAAAACAATAATTTTATATATGAATCTGGAATATTATTAAATAAAGAAAGAAATCAAATTGTATTTATCAATAAAAATGTATTAAATAAAAATAATACATTTATTATTCCAGACGGAGTTGTTAATTTTGAAGTAAATATATCATCATATAAAAATATAAAAAAAATAGTACTACCATCGACACTTGAAAATATATCAGTAAATTATTTGCCAACTTCCATAGAGAATGTTGAAGTAAAATTAGGAAATAATAATTTAATAGCAGAAAACAAAATTTTATATAATAAAAATAATGAATTAATAATGTGCTATTCAAAAGAAAAAAATATTACAATACAAGAAGGAATAAAAAAACTAAAAAAATCTTCATTTTATTTTGCAACAAATGCAGAAAAAATTAATTTACCAGAATCATTAGAAAGAATAGAAGATAGTGTATTTTCTAAAAATCAGAGTGTTAAAAATATAAATATAGGAAAAAATGTTAATTATATAAATCCATATTTTAAAGCTAATAATTATAATGGAGTAGTGAATATAGACGAAAATAATCCAATATATAAAGTAGAAAATAATATATTATATATAAAGAAAAATGGAAAAAAAGATCAATTAACAAGAGTTTTATATAAAATAAATTCAACGATAGAAATTGACCCAGAAGTAACCATAATTGGGCCATATGCATTTGATGCTCAAACAGAATTAACTCAGATTGTTATACCAGAAGGTGTTATTACAATAATGAGTGGAGCTTTTTATTATTGTCCTAATTTAATAAAAGTAGAAATACCCAAGACAGTAACTAATATATCTAATAATAGTTTTGCTAATGCAACATCAAAATTAGAAGAAATAATAATACATAATAAAGAAAAATCAATATCTGGTGCGCCTTGGGGAGCAGTAAAAGGAATGAAAGTAGTTAATTGGGTAGGAAAATAAAAAATGATTTGATAAACAGAAAAATAAGTGTTATAATGATGGCAAGAAAATATATTTATAGGAGCTATAATGGAAGATATATATAGAAATGGAAATTATAGGCGAAAAAGTAGTCATCGTTCAAAACATAGTGCAAAAACTGTAAGTTATAGACCACAATATAATAGCAATAATAGAAATAACAAAAATAGAAAACGCCGAAAAAAATCAAAGAGAATGGAAGAGCCAAAATTAAATAAAAAAAAGGTATTTATGGTAATAGCCATTCCAATATTAATAATCATGTTTATTAATAATAAACATGATAAAAACATAGAAGTATCTGGAAAAGGAACAGATATAAAAGAATCACAGTCAACAACTGAAACAAATAATACAAATAATATTAATATGCCAACGCAAACTACTAATACAAGTACAAATTCAACACAAACAACAAATAAAGTAGAAATAACAGATTGGAAATTAAGATTAGCAAATTATGATAATTTATTACCTGAAGACTTTGAAGTTGAATTGGCAAATATAGATAATTCAAAAGACCCAAAGCAATTTGATGCAAGAGCTGTAAAATATTTAAAAGATATGATAAATGCCATGAAAAAAGCTGGAAATACTAATATATGGTGTCAATCAACATATAGGAGTGTAAAAAGACAAAAAGAATTATATGATGCCAGTGTTCAAAAATACTTAAAACAAGGAAAAACGCAAGAAGAAGCGGACAAGCTTACATTAGAATATATTAATAAACCAGGTGGAAGTGATCATAATTTAGGATTAGCAGTAGATTTTAATTATGTTGATAATTCTTTTGCCAAAACATCTGAATACAAATGGCTATTAAAAAATGCAGAAAATTATGGATTTATTTTAAGGTATCCTGAAGATAAAGAAGATAAAACAAAAATAGCATATGAATCTTGGCATTGGAGATATGTTGGAGAAGAAAATGCAAAAAGAATGAATGAACTTAATATGTGTTTAGAAGAATATGTAGAATATTTACAAAATGGAAATAAATAAATTGAGAGCTGAGCAGAAAACTAAAATTCTGTATCAGCTTATTTTTTTGCTTATAATATTGACAACTAGAGTAGTCCATGATAATATACTAGTATTAATTCAAAAATTTTAATATATATAATTTTTTATTCAAACTATTTAAAATTCAAATAAAAATAACCAAATATAAAGAAGAAAAGAGGTGAAAGCCTATTGAAAGAAAATAGTATTTTATACGAAGACCTGTTATTGTACAAAGATATATTGCAGTTAAATGATGTTAAAATTGTATCAATGGGAGGAGTAGACAAGAAGAATGACAAAATATTCAAAAAAATATTAAGTGACGAAAAAGAAATGGCAGTTTTTTTATGCCAATTTTTAAAATTAAAAATAAAGCCAAATGAATTAGAAAAGTATAAAAATAGTTTTATAACTCAAAAATATAAATCCAAAGAATCAGATATTGTATATAAGAACAAAAATAAAGATGTTTATTATTTGGTAGAACAACAATCAAAAATAGATAAAAATATGCCAAGAAGAATCTTAAGATATTGTGATGAATTAATAGAAGAAATAAAGGAAGAAAGAAAAATGAAATTATATGAAAATCCAATTATAGTTCCAATTGTTTTGTATACAGGAAAAAAAGATTGGAAAATAGCATTGAATTTTGCTGATACACAAATTCCTAGAGAAAAAGAATATACAGATTATTTAATTAATGTAAAATACAAATTAATAGATTCAAAAAAATATAGTGAAAAAGAATTAAAAAGGAATAATAGCAGAATTGGAATAATGATGTTGATGGAAAATCAAAAAGATAGTAGGACATTAAAAAAATCTATTATAGATATAATAGAAGAAACAAAAGATGAAGAAAAAATAGAATGGTTAAAGGAAGTAACATTATATATATTATCAGATGTTTTAAAACCAAATGAAAGAGAAGAAATTTTAGAATTAATAGAAGAAAGGAAGAAAAATGATATGGATGAATGGATAGAAAGAATAAAAAGAAATGACGAAAAGCAAAGACAAAAATTAATAAAAGAAGCAGTTATGAAAATTGTAAAAAATATGATTCTTAATAATGAAGATGATGAAAAAATTTTAAAATATGCAGATATAACTCAAAATGAATTAGAAAAAATAAAAAGAAAATGTAAATAAATTTAGTCATATTTAAACAAATACATGAATATAATATAAACATAGAGCTTGTATAAAATTTTAACAAATGAAAAGAAAGGAATGTGTTATATGATGCTGAAAAATGTAGAACGGACATTTGAAATTACAAAAGAAAATCAGTATACAAAAATCACGGTTAAAAACAATCAAATAGTTAAAGTATTAGTAGCAAAAAAAGGAAAGATTTATTTGATTTTTCCAAGTGGAAATTGGCAATACTATGATTCCAAAGAAAATCTTGAAATTATTCCAAGAGGAAAAGGACTATATAATGTAAAAGGTAAATATGAAAGTCCTCTTAAAATGTATTGCAAAGCATGGTCTGTTGAAATCGAGTGTGAAAATATTTGGAGAGAAGTTATGAAATTTGTAAAAGACAGTAAAATAATTTGTTAAAAACAAAGGGAACTCCATAATAGGAGTTCTTTTTGTTGAGAAATTTAAAGTTTCTTATATAATAAAAAAGTCTTATTTTCATAAGAAATAAAAATAATTTTTATAAATTAGCACTTTACTATTGACACTGCTAAAATAAGTGATATAATAACCAAAGATAAAAAAGAAAGAAGGAATTTAAAATGAGTAATAAACAATTTAAAGCAGAATCAAAAAGACTATTAGACTTAATGATAAATTCAATATATACAAATAAAGAAATATTTTTAAGAGAATTAATTTCAAATGCAAGTGATGCAATGGACAAATTATATTACCGTTCATTAACAGATAAAAACTTAAAAATAAATAAAGAAGATTTAAAAATAAAAATTGATATTGACAAAGAAAAAAGAACATTAACAATAACAGATAATGGTTGTGGAATGACAGAAGATGAACTTGATAAAAACCTTGGAACAATTGCAAAAAGTGGATCTTTAGCATTCAAAGAACAAAACGATAAAAAAGAAGACATTAATATAATAGGACAATTTGGTGTAGGATTTTATTCAGCATTTATGGTAAGTGATGAAGTAAAAGTAGAAAGTAAATCTATAGACAGTGAACAAGCATATTGCTGGACATCAAAAGGTGTAGAAGGATACACAATTGAACCATGTGATAAAAAAGATGTAGGAACAAAAATCACATTACATATAAAAGAAGACAGTGAAGAAGAAAAATATAGTGAGTTCTTAGAGGAATATAAAATACAATGGATAATAAAAAGATATTCAGACTATATTTCATATCCAATTCAAATGGATGTAGAACATGAGAAAACAAAAGAAGGTTCAAAAGAAACAGAAAAAGTTATTGAAACAGAAACAATAAATTCAATGATTCCATTATGGAAAAAAGATAAAAAAGAAATAAAAGAAGAAGAATATAATGAATTTTACACAGAAAAATTCAATGATTTCCAAGCACCATTAAAAGTAATACATTCATCAGTGGAAGGACAATATAAATATGATGCATTATTATATATTCCATCACATTTGCCATATGATTATTACACAAAAGAATATGAAAAAGGACTTCAATTATATGCAAATGGTGTATTAATAATGGATAAATGTTCAGATTTATTACCAGATTATTTTGGATTTGTAAAAGGATTAGTAGATAGTGATGACTTATCACTTAATATATCAAGAGAAGTATTACAACATGATAGACAATTAAGAGTAATTGAAAAGAATATTGAAAACAAAATAAAATCAGAATTAGAAAATATGTTAAAATCAGACAGAACAAAATATGAAGAATTCTTCAAAGTATTTGGAGTTCAATTAAAATATGGAACATATAGTGATTATGGAATGAACAAAGACAAACTTCAAGATTTATTATTATTCTATTCTTCAACAGAAAAGAAATTAGTAACATTAAAAGAATATGTAATGAGAATGAAAGAAGACCAAAAAGCAATTTATTATGCATCTGGTGAATCAATAGATAAAATAGATTTATTACCACAAGTAGAAATCTTAAAAGACAAAGGATATGAAATATTATATTTAACAGATAATGTTGACGAATTTGTATTCCAAGTTTTAAATAAATATGAAGAAAAGACATTCCAAAATGCTTGTGCAGATAATTTAGATTTAGATTCAAATGAAGAAAAAGAAGAATTGAAAAAAGAAAATGAAGAAAATAAAGATATGTTTACTGCAATGAAAGAAGCATTAAATTCTGAGGTACAAGCAGTTAGATTTACACATAGATTAAAAAATCACCCAGTATGTTTAACAAGTGAAGGTGCAATATCTGTAGAAATGCAAAAAACATTAAATGCAATGCCAAATAATAATCAAAATATTAAAGCACAAACAGTACTTGAAATTAATGCAAATCATGAAATTGCAAATAAATTAAAAGATTTGTATAAAAATGATAAAGATGAATTAAAGAAATATACTCAAATATTATATGCTCAAGCAAGATTAATTGAAGGTTTAAATATTGAAAATCCAACAGAATTAAGTAATTTAATATGTGAAGTTATGTCTAAATAAATTGAAGAGGTAAGATTAAAAATCTTATCTCTTTTATTTAATAATAGAACTCAAATTGAATGAAAACAAATTAAAGAAAAATTTTTTATAATATAAATATGTTGGAAAGCTTGAATATTAATATGATAATAGTATATAATTATAATATATACTTCGCAAAAATAAAAATATTTACTTTTTGCGAAGCGAATGATATACTATATTTGAGGTGAGTTATTATGAAATTAATAAAAAGAGAATATTTAAAAGATTTAATAGATGTTATAGGAACACCAGATATTAAGATTATAACTGGGGTTAGACGTAGTGGAAAGTCAAAATTATTAGAAATGTTTAAAAACTATATTATAGAGAATATAAAAAATTATAATATAATTGGTATTAATTTTAATTTAGTAAAATTTGATAATTTAAGAGATTATATATCATTAAATAATTATATTGAAAAACAATATATAGAAGGAAAAAATAATTTTGTATTAATAGATGAAGTTCAAATGTGTAAAGAATTTGAACGAACGATAAATAGTTTACATGCAGAAGAAAAATTTGATATTTATATAACAGGTTCAAATGCCTTTTTATTAAGTAGTGATTTAGCAACATTATTTACAGGTAGAACATATGAAATACAAATATATCCATTTTCGTTTAAAGAATTTATTGAATATTTTAAGTATGAAAATATTCAAGATGCTTTTGAAAAATATGTTCTTGAAGGAGGAATGTCTGGCTCATATATTTATAATGATGGAAAGCAAAAATATAACTATATAAATGAAGTGTATAATGCCTTAATTGTTAGGGATATACAACAAAAATATAATATTCAAAATATTGGACTAATGGATAGTTTAACTGAATTTTTGATGGATAATGTTTCGAATTTGACATCATATAGGAAAGTTGCAAATAAATTAAATGAAAATAATATAAATACTAATGATAAAACAATATCTAATTATATAAATTATTTATGTGATGCTTTTGCTTTTTATAAAATAAGAAGATATGATATTCAAGGAAAAAGATACTTGTCCTCTGTAGATAAATATTACTTAGTAGATCAGACTTTCAAATATGCGAAGCTTGGAACTAAAAATATGAATTATGGAAGAATATATGAAAACATAGTTGCAATTGAATTACTAAGGAGAGGGTATGAGGTTTATGTTGGTGAACTCTATAATGCTGAAATAGATTTTGTTGCAATGAAGATGAATGAAAAAATATATATTCAAGTTTCTGATAATATAAGTGATGATAAGACTTTTGAGAGAGAAGTAAGACCATTATTAAAAATAAAAGATGCTTATCCTAAAATGATAATTTCAAGGACTAGACATGAGGATTATCAATATGAAGGAATTCAAATATATGATTTAGCCAATTGGCTTTTGAAATAGAAAATATTAATAAATATTTTATTGAAAATAGCATAAAATTGTGATAGGATAAATTTGTAAAAAGTAGATTTAAGAATTTCTATGCAATGGAAATTGCTTAGAAATTCTAATAATCCACATATTTATTCTGTACAGAAAAATCACCTACTAGGCGATTTTTCCTACACACTAAAAAGGAGATGATGAAATAATTATGAAAAAATTATTATCAAACTACAAATCAACAATTATATTATTAGTATCAATAATAATAGGAGCAATTGTAGGATTTATATTTAAAGAAAAAGCAACAGTTTTAAGCCCTTTAGGAGACATATTTTTGAATTTATTACTAGTAGTTATAACACCATTAATATTTTTAACAATTACAACATCAATATCAAAAATGAAATCACCAAAAAGACTTGGAAAAATAGTAGGGGCAACATTTTTAGTATTTATAATAACATCAATAATAGCAGTTTTAATAGGATTTGCTAGTACATATTTTATAAAATTAGTAAAGCCAGAAGATGGTGAAAAAATAAAGCAATCATTACAAGAAACAACAGATGAAGAAACACAAGAAAATGAAGAAATAGGAATATTAAAAAGAACAGCAAGTTTGTTAACTGTAAATGATTTTACAAAATTATTATCTAAAGATAATATAATAGCATTATTAGTATTTTCAATTATTTTTGGATTAGCAATAAATGTTACAGGAGAAAAAGCAAAGCCTGTTGTAGATTTTTTAGAATCTGCAAATGAAATAATAAATAATGTTGTAAAACTAATAATGTATTATGCTCCAATAGGCTTAGGGTGTTATTTTGCGGCATTAGTTGGAAGCTTTGGAGAAATGATAGTTGTAGGATATTTAAAAACATTTGTAATATATACAATTGTATCAATTTTATATTATTTAATAATATATTCTATATATGCATTTGTTGCAGGAGGCAAAAAGGGAATAAGATTATATTGGAAAAATGTATTGCCAGCTACAGCAACAGCACTTGGAACATGTTCAAGTGCAGCATCAATTCCAGTAAATATAGAATGTAGTAAAAAGATTGGAGTTCCAGAAGATGTTGCAGAAACAGCAATACCATTAGGAACAAGTTTTCATAAAGATGGATCTATAATAGGTTCAGTTTTTAAAATAATGTTTTTAGTATGTTTATTTGGAATGAATGTATCAACAGGAACAGGAATATTAGGAGTATTAGCAATAGCCTTAATATCAACACTATTAGTTACAGCAGTTCCAATTGGTGGAGGAACAATTTCAGAAATGTTAATAATTACAATGCTAGGATGTCCAACAGCAGCATTACCAATATTAACAATAATTGCAACGATAATAGATGCACCAGCAACAATGCTAAATGTAGTAGGAGATACTGCATCATCAATGATGATTTCGAAAATCGTTGATGGTAAAGAATGGCTAAAGAAATAGCATAAAAGGTCAACAAAGGAGGAATACCTGCAAATAGAATGAACAAGGTAATAAAAATAATAGCTATACTTGCAATATTAATATTTGCAGTATACTGGGGAAAAACAATTATATTAAGAATGTTATATAAAACAGATTATAGGCAATATGTAGAAAAATATGCTGAAAAATATGGAGTAGAAAAAGAATTATTGTATGCTGTTATAAAGGTAGAAAGTAAATTCAATCCAAATGCAATATCAAAAAGTAAGGCAAAAGGATTAATGCAAATAATGGATTCAACAGCAAAAGAAATTGCTAAAAAGAATAATATTGAATTAACAGATGAAAATATATTAGATCCAGAAATTAATATAGAAATAGGAACAATATATCTTTCACAATTAATAGAAAAATATAATAGTGTAGAGCTAGCAATAGCTGCATATAATGCAGGACATGGAAATGTTGATAAATGGATTAGTCAAGATACATTAAAAGAAGATGGAACAGATGCAGAGAATATACCATTTAAAGAAACAAATATGTATGTAAGAAAAGTAATGAGAGATTGGAAAATATATAAATCAATCTTAAAATAAAATCACAAAAAGAACATCACTTCATAAAATAATATGAGGTGGTGTTTTTTTATGGCATATTCAGATAGAGAGCTATTAGCAAGAATTGTGCAATGTGAAGCTGGTGGCGAAGGAGACAATGGAATGAAGGCTGTTGCAACATCAATTTTAAATAGGGTAAATGCAACAGATGGAGAATATGCAAGAGTTTCACAAGGTGGTAATTTAAAAAATATAATATTTCAAAAAGGGCAATATGACTGTGCAAGAGAAACAATAAGAAATCAATATAATTCACAAAATATATATAACATGACTCCAACAGATATTCATTATTATATTGCTGATTGGGCATTGTCTGGTAATAAACTTAATGAAATAGGTGATTGTTTATGGTATTTGAATCCATTTAGACCAACATGTTCATCAACTTTTCCAAGTAATGGTTCTGGAACATTTCACACAAGATATGGAAATCATTGTTTTTATAGACCAACAAGAAAATATTCTCAAACATAGAAAAAAATATTTCAAACTATTGCAATTCACATAAAAAAGTGATAATATAATGACATAATAAAAACGAAGAAAAAGAAGAGTACATTTGAACTATTTGTAGAGAAAAGAAGTCGTGGGCTGAAAGCTTCTTAAATAAAGGCAAATGGAAGGTAGCTTTTGAGTTGATAATCTGAAATAGTAGTAAGATTATTCGTAATACTGCGTTAAAGTAAATTGAGAAATTATCAAAAAGATAATAATTAAGGTGGTACCGTGAGATATAGAACTCGCCCTTATGTGAAAACATAAGAGTGAGTTTTTTGTTCTATAAAGGAGGAATTTTATAATGTTAAAAATAAAATCAAAAAGACAAGGTGCAGAATTAACAAGTATATTAAAAGATGGAAACGAAATGTTATTTGATGGAAAAACATTTTGGAATAGACAATCACCAATATTATTTCCAATAGTGGGACAAATAAAAGATGGAAAAACACAAATAGAAGGAAAAATATATGAAATGTCTCAACATGGATTTGCAAGAGATATGGAATTTCAAGAAATAGAAGAAAATCATTATATATTAAAATATAATGAACAAACATTAAAAAAATATCCATATAAATTTGAATTACATGTTATATATAAGATTGTAGGAGATGCACTTCAAGTAAGTTATGAAGTAAAAAATATAGATAATAGAAAAATTTATTTTGGTATAGGAGGACATCCTGCATTTAAATGCGATTATAGTACAGGAGATTATGAGATAGTATTTGAACAAAATGAAGAAAATATAGAATTTTTGAAATTAAGAAATGGATTAATAGATACGAAAAATGCCACAAATATCTTAGAAGAAAATAAGATTCATCTAACAGAAAATATATTTGATAATGATGCAATAATAATGAAAAATATAAAATCAAATAAAGTAATATTGCAAAATAGAAATACTAATAAAAAAATATTAGAATTTGACTTTACAGATTTTCCATATTTAGCATTATGGTCAAAAAAAGGAGCACCATTCGTCTGTATAGAACCATGGCAAAACACAGCAGATAAGATTGATAGTAATCAAATTTATAAAGAAAAAGAAAATATTTTATCAATAGAACCAGATGAAATATATTCTTGTAAATATATTGTTAAATTTTATTAAAAAGGAGAGAAAAGATATGAGTAATCATAAATTAATGGATAAATATAATCCAAAAGAATTTGAAGAAAATTTATATAATGAATGGGAAAAGAAAGGCTATTTCAAGCCATCAATGGATAAAAGAAAAGAAAGCTTTTGTATAGTAATGCCACCACCAAATGTAACAGGGAAATTACATATGGGACATGCATTAGATGGAACAATGCAAGATATGTTAATAAGATATAAAAGAATGTGTGGATATAACACATTATGGGTACCAGGAACAGACCATGCAGCAATTGCAACAGAAGTAAAAGTTGTAGAAAAAATGAAAAAAGAAGAAGGATTAACAAAAGCTGATATAACAAGAGAACAATTTTTGGAAAGAGCATGGGCTTGGACAAAAGAATATGGAGGAACAATCCAAAAACAACAACGTAAATTAGGTTGTTCATGTGATTGGGAACGTTCAAGATTTACAATGGATGAAGGATTATCACAAGCTGTATTAGAACAATTTGTAAATTTATATAAAAAAGGACTAATATATAAAGGAACAAGAATGATAAACTGGTGTCCATCTTGTCATACATCATTATCAGATGCAGAAGTTGAATTTGAAGAAGAACCATCACATTTATGGCATATAAGATATCAAATAAAAGGAACAGACAGATATGTAATAGTTGCAACAACAAGACCTGAAACAATGCTAGGAGATAGTGCCGTTGCAGTACATCCAGAAGATGAAAGATATAAAGATATAATTGGAAAAACATGTATATTACCAATTATGAATAAAGAAATTCCAATAATTGCAGATGACTTTGTAGAAAAAGACTTTGGAACAGGTTGTGTAAAAATAACACCAGCACATGATATGAATGATTATCAAGCAGGATTAAGACATAATTTAGAAATAGTAGAAGTATTTGATGATTCATCAATAATGGGAGATTTAGTACCAGAATATAAAGGATTAACAACATTAGAAGCACGTAAACTAATAGTAAAAAAACTAGAAGAACTAGGTGCACTTGTTAAAACAGAAGATTACACACATAATGTTGGAAAATGTTATAGATGTCATAATACAGTAGAACCAAGAATATCAAATCAATGGTTTGTAAAAATGAAAGAATTAGCAGAACCAGCAATAAAAGCAGTTAAGGAAGATGATATAAAATTTATTCCAAAGAGATATGAAAAAACATATTTTAACTGGATGGAAAATATTCAAGATTGGTGTATATCACGTCAATTATGGTGGGGACATAGAATACCAGCATATTATTGTGATGAATGTGGACATATAAATGTAAGCAAAACAGCACCAGAAAAATGTGAAAAATGTGGTTCAACAAAATTACATCAAGATGAAGATTCTCTTGATACATGGTTTAGTTCAGCATTATGGCCATTCTCAACACTTGGCTGGCCTAATATGGATAGTGAAGATTTAAAAACATTTTATCCAACAAATGTATTAGTAACAGGATATGACATAATATTTTTCTGGGTAGCAAGAATGATATTTTCTGGATTAGAATGTATAAAACAAAAACCATTTAGTGATATATTAATACATGGTATTGTAAGAGATAGCCAAGGTAGAAAAATGTCAAAATCATTAGGAAATGGAATAGACCCATTAGAAGTTATTGATCAATATAGTACAGATGCATTAAGATTTTCATTGGTTTTAGGAATTTCAGCAGGAAATGACATAAGATATATGCCAGAAAAACTAGAACAAGCCTCAAACTTTGCAAATAAATTATGGAATGCTGCAAAATTTGTATTAATGAATTTAGATGGTGTTGAAAAATTACCAAAATTAGATGAAATTGATACAGCAAAATTGGCTAAAGAAGATAAATGGATAATATCAAAATTAAATACATTATCAAAAGAAGTAAATGAAAACATTACAAATTATGATTTAGGAGTTGCAACACAAAAAATATATGACTTTATATGGAATGAATTCTGTGATTGGTATATAGAGATTGTAAAAACACGTTTATATGGTGATGATAAAGAAAGCAAATTAATGGCACAAGTAACATTAAATGAAGTATTAATGAATTCATTAAAATTATTACACCCAATTATGCCATTTATAACAGAAGAAATATATTTACAATTATTTAATATTGATGAAAGTATAATGATTTCAAAATTCCCACAATTTGATGAAAAATATAATTTTAAAGCTGATGAAGAAGAAATTGAAAAATTAAAAGAAATAATTATAGGAATTCGTAATTTAAGAGCAAGTTCAAATGTACATCCATCAAAAAAGACAGAATTAATATTTGTAACAACAAAATATAAATATTTAATAAATCAATCTGAAGGATTTTTAAAGAAATTAGGATATAGTGAAAATATCAAAGTTCAAGAAAACAAAGAAGGAATTGCACAAAATGCATTATCAATCATAACAGATGGGATTGAATTATATATACCATTTGAAGAACTTGTTGATATTGAAGAAGAAAGAAAACGTATGGAAGAAGAAAAGAAAAAAGTTATTGCTGAAATTGAAAGAGCAAGTAAAATGCTTTCAAATCCAGGATTTGTTAATAAAGCTCCAGAAGCTAAAATTAATGAAGAAAAAGCAAAACTTGAAAAATATCAAAATATGTTAAAAAATCTTGAAGAAAGATTAAAATAATTAATTAGAGCGCATAATTTTATGTGCTCTTTTTAGTTATATTTATTATATTAACAGCATATTATAATTTAGTATAAAAGAGAAAGGATGATATTAAATTATGATAGAAGAAAGAAAAGGTACGACAATTAATCAAAACATTGTTCAAAATATAGTATTAGAAAATAGAGAAAAGCTTAATGTATCAGGAGTAAATGATGTATTAAGTTTTGATGATCAAGTAGTAATGATAGATACAGAATTAGGATTACTTACAGTAAAAGGAGAAAATATTAGAATAAATAAATTAAGTTTAGATACATCAGAAGTAATAGTTGATGGAGAAATTTCAAGCTTAACATATAGTCAAAAAGCACAAGAAAAAAATGGAGGAACATCATTATTAAGCAAAATCTTTAAATAAAAGAAAGGCATAAAATGGTAGAAAATCAAACATATTTATTTATAGTTTTTTCATTAACAGGAATTGGATTAGGAGTGTTATTTGACTTTTTTAGAGCATTAAGGAAAACATTTAAAACACCAGATTTAGTTACATACCTAGAAGATATAATATATTGGATATTAGCAGGAATAATTGTATTATATAATGTATGGTTCTTTAATGATGGAGAAATCAGAATATATATGATATTAGGAATATTGATAGGAGCAGTAATATATACATTAACATTGAGTACAATATTTATAAAAATAAATTATTTTATAATGAGTAAAATAAAAATAATATTGACATTTATCAGCAAAATCTTCAAAATTCCAATAAAATTTATTAATAATATATTAAATAAATTAAAAAAACTAATTAAATTCAAAGAGAAAAAAGGGGAATTTGGAAAGTAATGGAGAATAATATATTATCTAAAGTTTAAAAAATGGAGAGCACTTATGAAAAAGAATAAATTTTTAATACCTGTCTTTTTAATTGCCATAATAGTATGGGGAGTGGTGTTAATAAGACAACAAAAAAATATAATACAATATCAAAAAGAAATTAAAGAATTATCTACAAAAATAAATGTAGCACAAGACGAACTAGATCAAAACAAACAAAATTTAGAAGAAGAAATAAATAAATCAAATTCACCAGAATATATAGAAAAAGTAGCACGCGAAAAACTAGGAATGTATTTACAAAATGAAAGAGTTTATGTCGATAGTAATAAGTAAATCCTTAAAACATTCAAGTTTTAAGGATTTATCTTTATTTTTATTAAGTCTCAAAAGAATCCAAAAAATTTAAATTAAAAAATCAAATAAATAGGAGGTAGTTATGTCAGATTTAGAAAACATGACATTATTAGAGTTGAGAAATTTTGCCAAAGAGCATAACATAAAAAATATCTCAAAGCTAAAAAAAGAAGAATTAATAGTATTATTAAATCAAATTAAAGATTCATCAAAACCAAAAGTAGAAGAAAATGACGAATTAAGATATGATGAGAATGATGATGAACAAATGGGAGAATTATCAGAAGCAAGTTCAACAATTGAGTATAAGGTAACAAATGATGATGATCAAATTGTTGAAGGAATACTTGAAGTATTACCAGATGGATATGGATTTTTAAGAGGAGATAATTACTTATCAAGTCCAAAAGATGTATATATTTCACCAATTCAAATAAGAAGATTTAAACTAGATACTGGTGATATAATAAAAGGAATTGCTAGAACAAAAGAAGGAGAAAAATTCCCCTCATTAATATTTGTTGGAGAAGTAAATGAAGAACATCCAGAAAAGGCTGCAAAAAGAAAAAGATTTGATGAATTAATACCAATTTATCCAAATGAAAGACTAAAACTTGAAACAAAGCCAACAGAATATGCAATGAGAATAATTGATTTAATTTCACCAATAGGAAAAGGACAAAGAGGAATGATTGTTGCTCCACCAAAAGTAGGAAAGACAACATTATTAAAGAAAATAGCAAATAGTATATCAGAAAACAATCCAGAAGTTGAATTAATAGTTTTACTTATAGATGAAAGACCAGAAGAAGTAACAGACATGAAACGTTCAATAAAAGGACAAGTTATTTATTCAACATTTGATGAAATGCCAGAACATCATGTAAAAGTAGCTGAAATGGTATTAGAAAGAGCAAAAAGAATAACAGAACATAATAAAGATGTTGTAATATTATTAGATAGTATTACAAGATTAGCAAGAGCATATAATTTAGTTATGCCATCATCTGGTAAAACATTATCAGGAGGCTTAGATCCAGCAGCATTACATAAACCAAAAAAATTCTTTGGAGCAGCAAGAAATATTGAAAATGGGGGAAGTTTAACAATACTTGCAACAGCATTAATTGAAACAGGAAGTAGAATGGATGATGTAATATTTGAAGAATTCAAGGGAACAGGAAATATGGAAGTACACTTAGATAGAAAACTATCTGAAAAACGTATATTCCCAGCAATTGATATAAATAAATCTGGAACAAGAAGAGAAGATTTATTATTGACAAAACCAGAATTAGAAACAGTATTTGCATTAAGAAAAGCATTAAATAATTTACCTGTTGCAGATGTTACAGAGCAAATAATTTCTCAAATTACCAAAACAAAAAATAATGAAGAATTTATAGAGAAGATGGATTCTTATTTAAAAAATTATAAAAACTAGAGAAATAGAATTTCTGCATTTCGCGGAAATTCTATTTCTATATAATAAACTAATTATTTTGATTAGAATATTTTTGCTCAGCAGCAGTTATTTTTTGTTGTTCAGCATTTTCTGTTTGATACCAACCTTTTTCTGCCATCAAATTATAAATTTTATTTTGAATATTCAAACATTCATTTAAAGCTTCTTTAAAAGCAGTATGAACTTCAGCTGTTGTTGATTCTATTGCACCATGTAAATATAAGTCACAAACACCTTTAACAACAAGAAGTTCATTTTCCATTAAATCTTTATCTTGCATAATTACAATTCCTTTCTTTTATAATAAATTTAAAAATTTGTTATACAATTCAGTATGCTTTTGCTCTAACTCACCAATAAAAGTAGCAAGAGTTGGATCAGTAAGTTGTGTAGCTGTTTTTTTGCTACATGTTTTCATATAGTTTTCATGTCCTAAAGCATCTTCAACATATAAAAGCTCTTTATTTGTCATAAAATATCACCACCTAAATATATAATTTCCGAAAATTATAAAAAAATACATTTACTTTTTTTGGAAAATATGGTATAATTCAATTTTGAAACCGTTTTTTGTATCCAAAATAATAATTTGTTTAGGAGGAGTAGCAAAATGAGTAAAAAACGGCAAAAACAATTTGGGGCAATATCAATCTTTTTTAGAACATTAATAACAGCTTTTTCAATTTTTGTAGCAATAGCAACTATATTGGGGTGTGTAAAAATAACTCAAAATGCTGAAGAAACAATTGAAGTTGGAGCAAATGTTCAAAATGCAACAATAAAATGGCTCTTTTGGGATGTGTCTGATAAGGCAGTAATCTCAATTAATACAGTAGATACAACAAAAATTGGAGATTATAAAATTAGCTATATATTTGGAATCAGAATTTTAAATCAAACAATACATGTTGTGGACACTCAGCCACCAATTATAACATTAAAAGGAGATGCTGTGGTTCAAACTAAAAATATTGAAAACTATAGAGAACCAGGATATGAAGCATTGGATAACTATGATGGAGATTTGACCTGGAAAGTTCAAAGAAAATGTGTGCCAGATGAGTTTGAAGTTGGAAAATACATATTTATTTATTCAGTTTCAGATAGTTCTGGAAACACAGCAACAATTGAACGAATTGCCTATTTGCAAGGAAATGGCTACTAACCAAATGAGTCAATTAGTCTAATGAGATTAATTGGCTCAATTTGTTTGAAATTTGATTGGAAAATTATGTAAAATATATTATGATACATGTGTACGAACTTTGAAAATTTATTATAGGAGGCAAGTTATGCTTTATAAACAGCTTCAATTTACAACAGGTTGGTTTGGAAGACTAATGTTTAAATTTGATTCAAAAATTGATATTCGGTTTGATGATGTAATAGGATATGATGCTCAAAAAATTAAATTACGTCAAGCAATTTCTAAAATTTTAAATAATCAAGAAAGTAAGCCAAAAGGCATTATCATTAAAGGCCCTGAAGGAATAAGAAAAACTTTTATGGCAAAAGCATTTATTGGTGAAGCACAAATGCCATATATGATTATTTCTGGAGGAGAAGTAAGAAGTGCAACAGATATAAAAAAATTTTTTTCAGTAGCAAGACTTAAAAAATCTTGTATTATTTTCTTTGATGAATTTGATGCAATTGACAAAAATGATAATGGAGAAAAAATTGTGCTCAGTTTAATTTTGAAATGAGTAAGAAAGATAATATTCTTGTAGTTGCAACAACAAGAAAAGAAAATATCGAAAGAAGTGTTAAACGTCTTGGAAGATTTGATATCAAAATTGAGATGTATTTTCCTGATGCCAAGGAACGAAAAGAAATTATTGAATATTGGTGTCAAAAAAATGAAATATCTACTAGTGAAGATAGTTTTATGATTGCCAAGAAATGCTTTGGAAAAAGTTTTTTGAAAATAATCCATATTATGGATGGTGCAAAAGAAGATTTAATTAATGCTGAAAGATTGTTAAGAAAATATTTGGTAGAATATTGTTTTGATGATGAATTGGGAATTGTACCTATTTCAAGTATTAATGTTTCATTGTTAGCTGGTACTGATGTAAATAATCAAGTACTTAACAGAATAAAGGAACTTTTAAATAAGTTTTACGAAGAAACTAAAAAGATTATTACTGAACATAAAGATATGGTTACTGAAATGGCAGAAAAATTGTTAGAACAGAAAATCCTTGATGAAAAAGAAGCATATGAAATCTATGATAAATATCAATCCAAATAAATATTTGGACTAATTTTAAGTAATAAATAAATCCCTTGTTATCAATTTGATAGCAGGGGATTTATTAGAATAAAGCCTTGATTTTTCAAGGCTTTTATGATATGATATGACTGAAAAACAACCTTAAAGAAAGGTATAGAAATGGAAATAAAAGAACAAATAATAGTACTAGTAAAATCTAAAAAATCCAAAACAATAAACATAAAAGAAATAAGAGAAAACCTAAATCTTGAATATACTCCACAAAATGAAAAAATACTAAAAAACGAAATTGAAAAATTAGTTCAAGAGAGATATATAGAACCACAAAAAACATCAAAAACAAATGTAGAAGGAATTTCAGAAAAATATAAAATAATAAAACAAGATGATGCAAATATAAAACAAGAAATTATAAATTTATCAAATAAGCTTAAAATAGACTATTATTTAAAAAATACAAAAGAATATCAAAAAGACAAAGGAATTATTAATTCAATAAGTAAATTTATTTCAAAACCGATAGAAGGTGTCTTAACAATAAACGAAAGATCATATCAAATATTTCAAAACGAAAAATTGCTCAAAGAAAGAGAAGATATAATAAAAAAGCTTGGATTAACATTACAAGATTTAAAATGTTATGAAACTTATGAGCCATTTTTTTATTATGAAAGCAAAGAATTTAGTAAAGGAAAAATTTTAATAATAGAAAACAAAGATACATTCTGGACAATACAGAATGCAGTAAAAACAACTAAATATAAAAATATATATTTAGTCATATATGGAGAAGGAAAAAAGATATTAAAAAGCTTTGAGTTTATCAATAATTTTAAATTAAAAAATAACATAGTCGAATATTTTGGAGATATTGATTATGAAGGAATAAATATTTATGAACAGTTAAAAAGTAAGTATTCACAATATAATATAAAAACCTATAAAACAGGATATCAAAAAATATTAGATATAGAAAAAAATCCCAATAAAATAAGAACAAACCAAATTTGTAATTTAAAAAATAATGAAGAATTCTTAAAAGAATTTGATAAAAATTATCAAAAAAAATTAAAATATATATTTGAAAATAAATTATATATTCCACAAGAAGTGTTTAATGCAAGTATTGCAGAAAAAATAATGAAAGGAGAATAGATTTTGGAAAACGAAGAAAAAGAAGTATTTACAGCAGAAGATATAAAAGAGCAATCTTATGAAGAAATAATAAAAGATGTAATAGAAGAAATAGATTCAAGAGAAGAAAACTTAAAAATCTATTATCCTTATTTTGTAATAAATAAAAAATTACAAGATGAAAAAACTGAAATTGACTTGAATTCAGTTTTTATAGCAATATTATCATATTTACTTTATACAGGAAAATTAAATAATAGAAAAATCGAATATCAAGATATAGTGGATTTTACAGAATATTTTATTTATAAAATATATAATAAAAAGCAAGAAAATGTAAAAGAAATAGTAAATAAGATATTAGATGTGGCACAAAATAATGGAAACAATTTTACTTATGAATATTACAGTTTAAAAGAAGAAGAAAATAAAGATAGGCATATAAAATATATAGAAATAAAATTAGGAGAAAATGGAAAGCTGAATTATTATATAACACCACAAGGAATAGATTTTTACTTAAAAACAAAAGAATTTCCAGATTCAGCACAAATAACAATAAATTTATTACTATTTAGAAAACAAATAGAAAAAGGTTCATTTAATTATGCTTATGACACGATAAAAAGACTAAATATAGAAGTGAAGAAAAAAAGCGAACAAAAAGAACTAGTACTTGAAGCACTAATGTATGGTGGAAAAGAAGGAATAGAAGAATATAACAAGTATCATGAATCTGTTGAAGGACAAATAAATGAAGAAGAAGAATTATTTGGAGAAGTATTAGAATTAGTAGATAATATTTACAATGAATATTTAGCCAAAAATGAATCAAATCAATTAAATGAAAAAGAAAAGCAAACAATTTCATTAATAAAAAAGATAGAAAAAGAATTAAACAAAACAATAAATAGTCATACAAAATTATTAAAAGAAGCAATAGAAATGACAAAAAAACATGATGAAATAATAGGTATGAGAGCAAGAAGTGCATTTTCAGAAAAATTCAAATTTGAACAAGAATTTGAAAAGGTTATATCAAAAACAAATAATCCAGAAAAATTATTTTATTTTATATCACCATTTTTATTACCAAAGAAATTAAAAAGTTTTAATCCAATGAAATCATTAGAATCACAAAAAATTAATCAAGATAAAAAAGAAGAAGAACAAAAAGAAAAATCACAAACACATCAAATAGATACAATTGATGATATTACTAAAAAAAGAGTAGTACATAATTTTAAATTTTATTTTGAAAATATGTTACTTTTATTAAAAACGAGAAAAAGTTTTGATTTAAAAGAATATTCAGAATTTATAAGATCAAATTATGGAGAAAAATCATTATATAATGGTGATTTTATATCTTTTGTAATATTTTTAAATGGTAAAAAAGAATTAACTGCAGAATCTGATGAAATGTTTAAAGATTATTCATTTAATCAAATTATAATAATAACACAAAATGATGATATTGACTTTGGAAATGGATTGAAAATAACTAATATGATAATAAGTCAAAATATAGAGTAGTAGCAAAATTCAGTATTAAAAATCTAAGAAAGGAAAGAAAATTGAATTGGAAGAAATAAAAGATAGTTTAAATATAGCATTAGAAATAATAAATACATTATTACAAAATAAAGAAATAAAAAAATCTGAAAATACAGAATTATATCAACAATATGTTGGAAATGATGAAGTAGAAAGCTTATGTGATATGATTTCTGAAAAGATGGGATTTAATATTTATAGATTAGACAATACATTGAATTTATGTGTAATGCTTGATAATAAAGTATTTGGTTATTCAAATGAAGATTTGAAGAAAAAAATTAAAATATTAAATAAAAATGAAGATATATATTTAATGTATTTTATAATATTAACAATAATAACATGTTTTTATAGAGAATCTGGACTAAATTCACCAAGAAGTTATTTAGGTATTGAAGAATTAATAGAAACAATAAATATAAAATTTCAAAGTCTTGTAAAAGAAGATATTGAAAAAGTAAGTAAAGAAAATGAATATAATTTTAAAGATATAAAAAAGGTATGGGAAAGGTTGCCAGATGCAAGAGAAGACATCAACTCAGGAAAAAATGATAAAATATCTTTTGTAAAATTAGTATTAAATTTTATGCAAGAAGAAAATCTAATTTTCTTTGATGAGGAAAGAAGAATAATATCAATTACAACAAGATTCAAATCAATAGTCTATTTTTACTTTGAATATAGTAAAGAAAATAAAAATAGATTACTTGAATATGTATATGAATTAGGAGGTAATGAAAATGCCACATATTAATAGAATTCGATTAGTAAATGTAAACTATAATGATGCCAAAAGCATATATGATGATTTTAATATGAGATTAGATGGAAAATCTACGACATATGATTTAATAAATACTGGTGGAAAATCAATGCTAATATTAATGCTTTTACAAACAGTACTTCCAAATACATATTTAAAAAAAGAAAAGCCTATAAAAAATATATTTATAGGTGGAAACACAAAAAGAACATCACATTGTCTTGTAGAATGGGAACTTGATGAAGGATATGAATACAAATATATGCTTACAGGATTTTGTGCAAGAAAAAAACAAGAGTCAGATAATGATGAAGAAGATGATAATAAACTAGAAATAGATTATTACAATTATTGTTATTTTTATAATGATTATGCACAAATAGATATAAAGAAATTACCACTTGTAACAAGAGATGGAAATGATAAAATTTATATGTCTTATGATAAATTAAGACAATTCCTTATTGGAATGAAAAAAGATGGATTACCTGTAGAAATATTTGATAGTAAAAAAGATTATATGAAAAGAATAGAATATTATGGACTTATATCAGCAGAATGGAAGCTTATATCAGAAATAAATGTATCTGAAAATTATATAGAAAAATATTTCAAAGAAAATAAAACATCAAGAAAATTAATAGAAAATTTTTTAATAAAAATAATTGATAATATCAATTTACAAAATAGTGATGAGACAGAAGATACATTAGTAGATACATTGATAGAATTAAAAGATAATTTAATGTTATTTAGAAAGCAAAATGATAACAAAAAAGAATATGAACAAGCAAAAGAAATGTATGAAAATCTTCAAAAAGAAAATGCAAAATTTATTGATGAATTTAACAGAATTGATAAAATAAATAAAAAAGCAAATGAAGCATATCAATATAAGCAACATAAAATGAATGAGTTGAAAGACAAAATTCAACATGAAACAGATGAAATTGCTAGATTGCAAGATGAAAATACAAGATTAAATATTGAAAACGAAAAATATAAAATAGATAAATTACATAATGACAAAGCAGAAATTGAAAATGACAAACAAAATATAGACATTGAAATACAAAAAATACAAGCCAAAAAAGATGATGTGGAAAAGAAATTAGCATTGTCAAAAGCTCAAAATGAATATGTTGAATATTTAGAAAATAAGCAAGAAAGAGATAAAACACAAATACAAATAAACAGTATGCAAATTGCTGATAAAGATTTGGCTAAAAAATATAATATTTATGGATATAATTATAAATTAAAATTACAAGAATTAATAGAGAAGATTAGTAAACAATATTCTGATAGTTTAAAAGAAAAAGATGAAAAAACTAGTGCTAGAAAGATTGCCAAAGATCAAGAAAATTTTGCAAGAACAAATTTTACAAAAAGTTCTTTAAATATAGAAAATTATCAAAAACAAATTGATGAAGAAAATGAAAGCAAGAATATAATTACGAATGAGTTTACAGAAAAAGGAAAACTTGATTTAATTTTAAATATTGATGAAGGAATAGAAAAAGAAGAAAAATTACAAAATGAGTGTAAAGAAAAAGTAGAAAAAAATAATGCAGAAATAGAAAGATTAGATAATGAAAATATAAAAATAAATCAAGAACTTGCTCAAAATAGAGCAAATCAAATACTTCAAAATAAAGTATTTAATGATGCTGAATCAGATGTTCAAGAATATGAAAAAGCGAAAAATAGTATAGAAAAACTAGCCAAACTATTTGATGTAGATTTTGCTAATATAAAACAAACAATAGAGGCAAGTATAGAGGAAAGAGAAAAGCAAAGAAATTCATATCAAATAGAAAAACAAATAAAATCAAGAAAACTTGAACTAATTAATAAATATAATACAATAATTCCAAATGAAGATATATTACATTTGAAAGAAAAGCTTGAAAATAAATGTAATTATGTAATTGCAGGATTTGAAAAGTTAGCAGAATATGATGAAGAAAAACGTAATGAAATAATAAAAAATAATCCATTAATAATGTATTCAGTATTTGTTGATAATAATAGTTTTGAAAAATTAAAAGTAAAACAAATAGAAACAGAATTACAAAATTTAGTACCAATTGCAAATATTGAAATGTTAAGACAAGAAGCGGTAATAAAAAGCAAAGATTACATATTTCCTATTTCTGTTGACGTATTGCAAAATTTAAATCCAGAAAAACTTGAAGAATATAAGGCAAAATTAGAGAAAAATATTGAAGGATTAAATTCTAAAATATTAGATGTAAAATCAAGAATTGACAGAGAGCAAGAATATTTGAATGAAGTTAAAATATTTGAACAAACATATTCAAGCAAAAACATAATAGATTCTTTATATGAAAATGTAGATAGTGCAAAATCTCAAATAGAAAAATTAGAAAAAGAGCAAAAAGACTTAAGTAATAATATTCAAAATAATAATGAGAAAAAAGAAGAACTTTCTAAAGAAAATACTTTATTAGAAAAAGACCAGAAAAGCATTTTAGAAGAAATTGAAGTTTTAAATGAATTAAAAAATATAAATAATGAATTACAAAAACTTCAAGATCAAATCAGCAAAGAAAAATCAAATGAACAAATATTAAAAGAAAGTTTAGAAGAAAAAATTGAAATAGTTCAAGAAATTGAAGATGAAATAAGAGGACTAGAAAAACAAATAAATAATTTAGAAAATCAAAAAAATAGATATTTGATAAAATTATCAGAACTTACAGAATTTGAAGAAACAGAGATTATTGAGGAAAGCTTTGAAGAAATAGAAACAACATATAAAGCATTAACAGAAAAATTTAGTACATCTGAATCAACATATAATCAATTAGTAAAAATATTAAATATGTGTAATCAAAATATGAATAATTGTCAAAATAGAATTGAAGAAAATGGATATTATGTACATGATTTTGAAGAAAAAAATCAAATATTTGAAAAAATTAATGAGAGTGATTTGAAATCATATAAGACAAATATTGATATTTTAGAAAAAAATATTAAATCATTAAAAGGCAGGCTAACAGAAAAAGATAAAGCAGAAAGTGAAATAATAGGACAAATAAAATTATCAATTGGTCAATTACAAAAATCAGGATTTGAATATGAAATTGAAGATAAAATTTCAAATAATGAAATAATCAAAACATATATGAATGAAAATAAAAATAAAATCATATCTAATAAAACAAATATAAGAAATATTACTAATAAAATCCAAGATGTTGAAAATGAAGTTGAAGAGTTTAAGAAAGAATGTATAGGTTTAGAAAATTTCATAACAGATAGAAAAATAGAGCAAACAGAAATTGATATTGAAAATATATTAGAAGCAGAATTATATACATATAATAAAATCAAACAAGAAAGTATTAGTTTAGATAAAGAATTATCAAAACAAAAACAAAACTTTGATAGTTATATAAAACATATTAAAGAATGTGTTGAAAATTATTATATAAAACAAGATGTGTTAGAATCAATAGAAGGAATAAAAAATCCTGTATGTTTAAGTGAAGCGGAAAATAATAATCAAGGAATATTAACTATTATAGAGTTAATTGATGAGAGAATTAGACATATTGATGAGGCAATTGAAAAACTTGAAAAATATCAAGAAAACTTTATTACAAAATGTTTTGAAAAAGCAGAAACAATAGTAAGAGATTTGGAAAAATTGCCAGGATTATCAAAAATTAAATTTGGCGGAAAAGATATAAATATAATAAAACTTGAATTATTTGAATATGAAAAAGATGAAAAAATAAGAAGAATGAAAGAATATATTTATAAAATGGTACAAGACATGGAAGAAAAGCCAGAAGAAATGACTAAAGAAGTTTTAAATGAAAAACTTTCTTCAAAAATGTTAGTGGGACAAATTATAAATATAGATAAAGCTTATGTAAAATTATATAAAATTGAAGATGTGCAAGAACATTCAACATATAAGAGATGGGAAGAAGATTTAGGCTCAGACGGGCAAGTTAATGCAATTTACTTTATGTTTGCTGTTTGTATAATTTCTTATATTAGTATGCTTACAAGAAAAGATGGTTCAAGCAAATGTAAAAAAGTTATAATTGTTGATAATCCTTTTGGTGCAACAAGTGCAGTATTTTTATGGAAAGTTATGTTTGAAATATTAAAAGAAAATAATGTTCAATTAATTGCACCAGGTCATAATATAAGTAAAGAGATTATATCAATGTTTGAGGTAAATTATGTATTAAAACATGAGTTTAAAGATGGTAATAAGAAAACAGTTGTTGTTGAACAAGAGTTTAGAACAGAGGATTCTTTGAAGAATATGAACTTTGATACAATTGATGGAAATCAGCAAAAGTTGTTTTAATGTGAATGATATTCTATTTAGTTATCACAAACTGACATTTATGTATTTCAAATAATATAAATAGTATGCTAAAATAATATGTAGTATTTATATAACAGATACTAATAATATTAGGAGGCAAATTAGATGAAAAAACGGGTAAATACTTATTTGGCAATTGCAATCACAACTTATTGTAATTATCAATGTTTTTATTGTAAGAAAGGTGGAGAAAGCATATCAAAAGAAAAAGAGACTATTTCTTTTGATGATGTAAAAAAGATTATTGCCAATGCTTATGCAAATGGAATAGTAAATTTTAGAATTACAGGAGGAGAGCCAACAAGTGTAAGTTATTTTTGTGAGCTTATTGAATATATTATGAAATTCAAAGATACAAAAGTAAGAATTAATACAAATGGATTTAGAATTTTAGAATATATAGATGTGCTAACAAAATACAAAGAATATATAGATATTGTTTTTAGTGTTGATAGTCTTTCAGAATATATATGTGGTGTTCATTTTCCTAAATATCTTTCTCAAAATGTTATAGAAATAACAAGAGCTTTAAGAAAAAATAAGATTTCAGTTAGATATAATATTGTTGTAACAAAACTGAATGAATGTGAGGTAAGAGAACTTGTACAAAAAGCAATAGATGAATTAGATGTAAATGTAAAATTATTAGACTTAAATAGATTTTCTGAATATTTAGGTTATTCTAATGAAGTTACTGGAAAAGAAGCTTATGATTTATGGCAAGAACTTTTTGTGCCAATGAGTAATTTTTATGATTTCTTATGCCAAATATCAACACATTCTCAAGCAGAATGGACAACATCATTAATAGGAAAAAAACATGGTATTCCTATGAGTTGCTACTTTAGAGGCAATAATTGGGTTCAAGTAAAAGACTCAACAAGAGGAGCGAGATATTCGGAGTTTTGTAGAAAAAATTGTTTATTATATAAAAAAGGAGAATGTCAAGAAGGAGTATTTAGTTTGTTTTTATCATCTAATTTGGTATTACACTTATCTGGGTGTAAAAATGATTCTATCCATTATGATTTAAATGGAAGAGATAATGAGCAAATAGAAAGAGCTTTTAAAAGTTTATTGAAGTTGCTTAATTGATTTTACATAAAAACATGAGATATATTGAATACTTCATGCTTTTATGTTAGAACAAAGCGACGTAGTCGAGCTTTGTTCTTGACCGATTTGAGTTTTCGACTAAAAGGAGAAAATCTCAAAGGGCTAGCTAGTGTAGCTTTTATATACTAGGAAGTTCGGAGAACTTTCCTAGTATATAAAATAATATGGAGTGATATAAATGATAGATTTTGAATTATATAGAATTTTTGTAGAGGTTGCTAAAGAAGGCAATATAACTAAAGCAAGTGAAAAGTTAAATGTTTCTCAACCAGCAATTACAAAACAAATAAAAAATTTAGAAGAACAATTGTCAATGAAATTATTAGAAAGAAAAAGTAAAGGTGTAGAACTAACTATAGATGGAAAAAAATTATATGAAAAAATAAAAAAGCCAATTGAGGAATTAAATGCAATAGATAGACAAGCTTGTAAAGAGAAAGTCATTAATATAGGTACTCATAATCATATTGGAAGTTGTATTTTTGGTAATGTTCTTAATAAATATTATCTAAAATATCCTAATGTTAATTTAAATTTAATATGTGAAGAAACTTATGAAATGATGAGAAAATTACAGAATAAAGAGTTAGATATAGTTTTTTCTAAAAAAGATAGTAATGAAATATTAAATGGTATTGAATATACAAAATTAGGATATTTGCATGATGTGATAATTGCAAGTAAAAATTCAAATTTTGCAAATAAGGAATTAACACTTGATGATATAGAAAGTCAAATTATATATACACCAAGAACATATTCACAAGCATTAAAAAGATTAGAAATGTTATCTTTTGGGAAAAAGTTGAATTTGAAAAATAGTAGTTATAATACTATTTTGGAACTTACAGGTTCGGGAAATGCATTAGGATTAATAACAAGAGAATATGTAGATGAAAATGATTACAAGAAATTTAATTTGGTTGAAGTTAAAACAACTCTTGAATTGGGAGAGATTGAATTTGGAATTTATACTAATTCTAATAAATCTACAGAGTTGAAAGATTTAATAAAGATGATAAAAGAGTATTTTTTCAAACTAATAGCAAAGCAATGAATTAAGAAAAAGTTATTTATTGAAGTGGTATAAAATAAATTTTATTTAAAAATCTTGATTTTTTAGAGTAAAAGATATATTATAGATAAAGTAATATTTATTATGTAAGAATGCTTAATATTTAAATAAAAGTACATAATAATATTAGAAATTTAGGAGGTAAAATTATGGAATTAAAAGGATCAAAAACAGAACAAAACTTGATGACTGCATTTGCAGGAGAATCACAAGCAAGAAATAAATATACATTTTTTGCAAGTCAAGCAAAAAAAGATGGATATGAGCAAATAGCTGCTATATTCCAAGAAACAGCTGATAATGAAAAAGAACATGCAAAATTATGGTTTAAATTATTAAATGGTGGAGCTATTGGATCAACAGAAGAAAATTTAAAATCAGCAGCTGCTGGTGAAAATTATGAATGGACAGATATGTATGCTGAATTTGCAAAAACAGCTAAAGAAGAAGGATTTGCAAGAATAGCATATTTATTTGAAGAAGTTGGAAAAATAGAAAAAGAGCATGAAGAAAGATACTTAAAATTATTAGAAAATGTAAAAGAAGGAAAAGTATTTGAAGCAGGAGAAGTTAAGATTTGGAAATGCAGAAATTGCGGACATATTGTAGTTGGAACATCAGCTCCAGAAGTTTGCCCTGTATGTAATCATCCAAAAGCATTTTTTGAAATAAAAGCTGAGAATTATTAAAAGAACAAATTTAGGAAGTTTTTTGAAATTTCCTGATATATAAAAAGAATTTCTAAAATAGAAAAAAATCTATTTAGAAATTCTTTTTTAATATTTCCATTTCATACTAATTTTTGCTTGAGACTTTTTACGTTTTGGAGACAAAAAGCTATCTCTAAACTCTTGTTTCCAAACAGGAGGAATGAAATATCCATTATTATCAGAAGAACTTGGAGTAATAGGAGATGTATATGGAACACCAAAAGATTTTAAACTACATAATAATGTCAAATATATAAACAATCCTATTCCAATTCCAAGAAATCCAGCAGTAAATCCAAGAGCAATAAATATAAATCTAAAGACTCTCAAATGAAATCCAAAAGAAAAATCAGGAATAGCAAAAGAAGAAATACCTGTAATAGCAACAACAATTATAAGAATAGGGCTAACAATACCAGCATTAACAGCTGCATCACCCAAAATTAAAGCTCCAACAATTCCAATAGTAGAACCAATAGGAGTGGGAACTCTTAAACCAGCTTCTCTTATAAGTTCAAAAGAAAATTCCATAAGTAAAAGCTCAAAAATCATAGGAAAAGGAACATTTTCTCTAGCTGATAATATTGAAAAAAGCAGTTCTGTAGGCAAAATTTCTTGATGAAAACTAGTTACAGCAATATAAAGACCAGGTAATAATAAAGTAATAATACCAGCTATTAAACGAATAGCTCTTAGAAAATTAGCAAACATTGGCTTTAAATTTGTATCTTCAGGAGAAAATAAGAAATCTTCAATGGTTGCAGGGGCAATTAATGCATATGGATTTCCATTAACTAAAATTATTACTCTACCTTGAAACAAATATTTACAACACTTATCGGGTCTTTCTGTCGAAATGAGTTGAGGAACACCAAAGGTTTCTTCTTCATCCAACAATTGTTCCAATTGACCAGTAGAAAGTAAAGAATCAATAGATAAATTGCTAAGTCTGAATTTTACTTCACCAACTAAATCTGAATTTGCAATATTTTTCATGTAACAAACACCACATTTTGTTTTACTAATATTGCCAACAGGTATATTCTCAATTATCAAATTTTCATTATTTACAATTTTTCTTAAAAGAGAGGTATTTGTTCTTATGTTTTCAATAAAACTTTCTTGAGGTCCTTTTATAATTACTTCATTTTCAGGTTTATCAACACCACGAGAATTATATTTTTTTACATCTATATCAAAAGCAATATTTAAAGTATCAATAAAAAGTAAGCAATTTCCCATATTAATTCCAGAACATACAGCTTCAAAATCTTCAACTTTATTAACACTATTTTGAGGCAATAATCTATTATCAATATAATTTAATAGATTGGCAGGATTAGGATTTTGAACTCTTTTTGGAAACATTAATGGTTCTAAAACAAAATCATTTATTGAAATAGAATTGACTAAACCATCAATATAAATTATAAAACTTTTATATAATTGATTTTGAGCTAGTGTTTCAAATTCTCTAATTACAATATCACTATTAATTAAAGTATTATATTTACTTCTTATAAACTCAAGATTTTTATTTATTTCTAGATAAATTGAGGTATGATTATTATTTATTGGTTTTACTTTTTCATTATTATTATTTATAATTGAAAAATTATAATTTTGTTCAAATAAATTATTTATAAAATTCTTAATATTCATATTTTTAATATTAACAATATTTTGAAAAAATATTCTAATTAACTGAAATAAACAATTGAAAAAATATATTTTATAATATATAATAGAAATATACAAAAGAAATTGAAAGGAATGTTTAAATGAAAAAAGAAAATGGATTTATTAAATTTTTATTAGTATTAATAGTAATAGCGTTAGCTGGAATAATAATGTTATTTGGGTATGTAATGTATAATGAATTTGCAGGAAATGGTGATGTGGATTTTGGAAATTTACAATTAATATATCCAAAAATTGAAAATCAAGAATCTGATAACAGAATTAATAATACAAAGGCAACAACAGATACAAAAATAAGTGGTAGCACAGTTGGAACACAAGTTTTAAACAAGAATGAATATCAAAATAAATACTTATACAGTCAATTAGGAGAGAATGGAAAAATTATATATGAAAAATTATATGAAAATAAAGAAAATTTAAAAACAGGAACATATACAATTCAATTTGGAAATACTTTTTATGATATATTATCACAAGAAAATGGAAGTGATAAATTACAAGAAGAATATCAAACGGCTATTGAAGCATTTACTTATGACAATCCAGATGTATTTTATATTGATGTTACAAAAATGTATATAAATATAGAAACAATTCAAAAAATATTTTCAACAAAATATAATGTATATATAAATAGTGCTAAAGATCCAACATATTTATTAGACGGATTTACATCAAAAGAACAAATAGACCAATGTGAAAGCCAAGTAATAGCTGTAAAAAATCAAATATTAAATCAGATTGCAGGGAAAAATGATATTGAAAAAATGAGATATATACATGATTATTTAGTTGATACAATAGAATATGATCAAACATTTGGAGAAAAAAATATATATAATATATATGGTGCTTTAGTATCAAAAACATGTGTATGTGAAGGATATGCAAAAGCTTCACAATATTTACTAAATGAAGCAGGATTAGAAAATATAATAATAACAGGAACAGCAACAAATAGTGATGGGAAAACAGAAAATCATGCATGGAACTATGTAAATATAGATGAAAAATGGTATGCTATAGATACAACATGGGATGACCCAATTATAGTTGGTGGAGGAAAATTAACAAATACAATTAGATATAGATATTTTTTAAAGGGAAGTAGTACAATGAATAAAAATCATTTTATATCAACAAAATTTACTTCAGGTGGGCAAGATTTTGAATTTCCAAAATTATCTATAACAGATTATAATATATAGGGAGTTGAATAGATTGATAGAATTAGAAGAAAACTTAAATAAATTACAACAATTAAAAAACAAAGTAGAAAGTTTAGGTGAGTCTCTTTGACATCGAATCAAAGAAAGAAGAACTAAAGAAATTAGAAGAGCAAACACAACAAGAAAGCTTTTGGCAACAAGATACATCAATAAGTAGTAAAGTATTAGCAAAAATAAAGGAATTAAAACATAAGATTGATGAATTTGAATTAGCACAAAATGAAGCAAGTAATTTAATAGAATTAACAGAACTTGCAAATTTAGAGGTTGATGAAGAAGTTGCAAAAGATATTTTAAAATCTACGAAAAAACTAGAATATGATGTAGAGAAAATTCAATTAGAAACATTATTATCTGGAAAATATGACAGAAATAATGCAATATTAACATTGCATCCGGGGGCAGGCGGTACAGAATCACAAGATTGGGCAGAAATGCTTTATAGAATGTATACAAGATGGGCTACCAAAAAAAGATATGAAGTAAAAGAATTAGATTATCTTGAAGGTGATGAAGCTGGTATAAAAAGTGTTACATTTGAAATAATTGGAGAAAATGCTTATGGATATATGAAAGGTGAAATGGGAGTACATAGATTAGTAAGAATTTCACCTTTTGATGCTGGTGGAAGAAGACATACTTCGTTTGCATCATTAGAAGTTTTACCTGAAATTACAGAAGATATTGAAATAGATATAAATCCAGATGATTTAAGAGTAGATACTTATAGAGCATCAGGAGCTGGTGGACAACATATTAATAAAACATCATCTGCTGTAAGAATTACACATATACCAACAAATATTGTTGTTGCTTGTCAATCAGAACGTTCGCAAATTCAAAATAGAGAAACAGCAATGAAAATGTTAAAATCAAAATTATTTGATTTAAAAGAAAAAGAACAAAAAGAAACAATAAATGATTTAAAAGGTGAACAAAAAGATATTGCATGGGGAAGCCAAATTCGTTCATATGTATTTTGTCCATATACACTTGTAAAAGATCATAGAACAAATTATGAAGTTGGAAATGTTCAAACAGTTATGGATGGAAATTTAGATGGTTTTATAGAAAGTTATTTAAAATATATAAATAGTAACAAGTAGCCATAAAATTAATATAATATAATAGTTATGTTTATAATTGAATATAACTATTATTTTTTACTATTTAAGGAAGATTATATATGGATACAGTAGTCTTAAAATTTGGAGGAAGTTCACTTGCAAATAATGAAAGATTAATGATGGTAGCAAACAAAATAATAGAAAAAACTATAAAATATAAAGTAGTAGTTGTTGTATCTGCTCAAGGAAAAACAACAGATAATTTACTAAAACAAGCAAAAGAATTAGAAGAAATAACAAATTCTCAAAATATAAATAAAAGAGAATTAGATATGTTATTAAGTACTGGTGAACAAGCAAGTGCATCTAAACTAGCAATATTGTTGAATTTAATGGGATATAAATCAATATCTTTAAATGGATATCAATCAAAAATATATACAAATAATAATTATCAAAATGCTTCAATTATAAAGATTAATACAGAAAGAATAAAAAAAGAACTAAAAGAAAATATAGTAATAATCACAGGATTTCAAGGGATAGATGAAAATAATAATATAACAACATTAGGAAGAGGAGGATCTGATACAACAGCAGTAGCATTATCAGCAGAATTAAATGCATCAAGATGCTACATATATTCAGATGTTGATGGTATATATACAGCAGATCCAAGAAAAATACCTAATGCAGATAAACTAACGAAAATATCTTATGAAGAAATGTATTCATTATCAAGTGAAGGAGCAAAAGTACTTCACGATAGATGTGTAGAAATAGGAGAAAAATTTGATGTACCAATAATTACAGAATCAACATTTAATGATAAAAAAGGAACAGAAATAACACATAATCTTGAAAGTTCTGGAGTAAAAAGCATTGTAAAAAAAGAAATATCAAAAATTTCAGTTATAGGATATGGAATAAGTTCAAATGATGATATATTGCAAAAAGTTTTAGAAATTGCAAATGAAAATAAATTAGAAATCTTTAATATAGAAATAACAAGAACAAAAATTTCTATTATTTTTAAAGAAATTGTAGATGACAATATATTAAAACAAATACATGATGTATTAATATAAGCATATTTTTGAATTTTTATATGTTTGATTGCTTAGAAATCTTAATAACTCATATATAATGAGTATGAAAAAATTTAATAAAAGGTCTCTTTTGAGTGCATAATAATTCAAAGGAGATTTTTTTATGTGGTATAAAGGAAAAGAAGAGATATTAAAACAATTAGAAACGAGTTCTAAAGGCATAACAAATTCAGAAGCGAACAAAAGATTAAAAGAAGAAGGATTAAATAGAATTCCAACAGGTAAGAGAAATACTATTTGGAACATAATTAATGAACAACTGAAAAATCCAATAATATTTATACTATTTTTTTCAGCAATATTTTCAATAATAACACAAAGTAAAGCAGATGCAATATTTATATTTGTTGTAATAGGAATAAATACAATTATAGGAACATATCAGGAATGGAGTTCAGAAAAAAGTGCTGAAAAGCTTCAAAATATGATAAAAATTAGAACTAAAGTATTAAGAGATGGAAAAATAGAAGAAATCGATTCAGAAAATATAGTTGTTGGAGATATTATAGAATTAGAATCTGGAAATAAAGTACCTGCTGATTTGAGATTAATAGATGTAAAAAATCTAAGTATAGATGAATCTGTTTTAACAGGTGAATCAAAACCAAAAAATAAATTAGATATAACATTGCCTAAAGAAACAGAATTAGCAGAAAGAGATAATATTGCATTTGCTGGAAGTATTGTTACAAAAGGCAGAGGAAGAGGTGTTGTAATTGCAACAGGACAATATACAGAGTTTGGAAAAGTTGCTGAAAATGTATTACTTTCAGAAGATTCAAAAACACCATTAGTAATAAAAATAGAAAAATTTTCAAAACAAATAAGTTTTGCATTTTTAATTTTTGCAATAATTGTATCAATATTTTTGTTTCTTAAAGGATATAAATTATCTGAAATATTATCAACAGTAATAGCATTAACAGTTTCTGCAATACCAGAGGGATTAACAATTGCTATGACAATAGTATTATCAGTATCTTCAAATAAAATGGCAAAAAGACATGTAATAGTAAAAAAGCTAAATGCAGTTGAAAGCTTAGGAAGTTGTAATGTTATAGCAACAGATAAAACAGGAACATTAACTGCAAATGAACAAACTGCAAAGAAAATAGTTCTTCCGAATGATAGTGTAGCATCAATAAAAGGAATTGGATACAATGATATAGGTGAAATAAGATGTGATGAGAAAGATAAAACACAAATAAAAGAAATAGTGAAAATGGGATATGTAAACAATGAAGCAAGGCTTGAATATGATGGAAAACAATGGAAACATTCAGGTGATGCAATAGATACAGCATTTTTAGCATTAGGAATGAAAATTCCAATAAAACAACAATTTGATATAAAAAGTATGATACATTATGAATCACAATTAAAATATTCAGCAGTAGTATTTGAAGAAAATAATGAATATGTAGTAACTATAAAAGGGGCTCCAGAAAAAGTTTTAGAATTTTGCAAATATATTAATGAGAAAGAAAAGATAAATAAAGATAAAATTCTTAATCAAAATATTCAATTAGCAGAAGAAGGATATAGAGTTATAGCAATAGCTCAAAGTAAAATTCATAAGAGAAATTTTGAAACAAAAGAGCTAGAAGAAAAAGATCTTAAAGATATGATATTTCTAGGATTGATAGGATTTGTAGATCCGATTAGAGAAGGAGTAACAGAAGCAGTAGAAAGTTGTAAAAAAGCAGGAATTGAAACAATTATGATTACTGGAGACCAAAAAAATACAGCAGAAGCAATAGCCAAAAGAATAGGTATAACAAAAGTATATTCTAGAGCAACACCTATGGAGAAATTAGAAATAGTTAAAAAATTAAAAGAAGAAGGAAAAATGGTTGCTGTAACAGGTGATGGGGTAAATGATACACCAGCTCTAAAATCAGCTAATATAGGTGTTGCAATAGGAAGTGGAACAGATATTGCAAAAGAAACAGGGAATATGATAATAACAGATGATAATTTTTCATCAATTGTAAATGGTGTAGAAGAAGGAAGAAGAGCATATAATAATATAAGAAAAGTAATATATTTGCTCTTATCAACAGGATTATCTGAAATAATATTATTTGTATTAGCGATGATATTTAATTTTCCAATACCATTAGTCGCAATACAATTATTATGGTTAAATTTAATAAGTAATGGAATTCAAAGTAATGCTTTAGCATTTGAAAAAGATGTTGAAGATGTAATGAATAGACCTGCAAATAATGAAAAAATATTTGATAAATTAATGATAAATGAAATTATCATATCAGCAACAGTAATGGGGATAATAGAATTTGCACTTTATATTTATTTATATAATATAAAACATCTTGAAATAGAAATTATTAGAAGTTATTTACTAACATTGATGGTCTTAATGGAAAATATTCATATCTTTAATTGTAGAAGTGAAAGAATTTCAGCATTTAAAATATCAGGACAAAATAATAAATTCTTGATATTTTCGATATTGATAACATGTTTAATACAAATAATAGTCGTGAGAAGTGATATATTATCAAATATATTACGTTTAAAAACAATACCATTAGAGTTTGCTGGTGGATTAGTAGTATTTTCAATACCTTTAATAATTATCATGGAAGTGTATAAAAAATTTGTGAACAAATAAAAAAATTGAAAATTTTTCTTTGATTTGTTCATGCCCGATTTGAGTTTTCGACTTTATGTCGAAAAACTCAAGGGGCTAGCGATTGTAGCATTTAAAATAATATGAAAGAATTATCTTTCATATTATTCTAAAAAAATTTATAAAAATTATTGACAATTGAGTAATTATTCAACTATAATATAGTAAAAGTTGAATAATTACTCAATTATTTTGCTTACAAAAGAGTAAGGAAAGGAGATATGTATGGCAAGGAATGAATTTGCTTGTGATTGTAATGTAATTCATCAAGATTTAGTTGAATCAACACAAAAACAAATGGTAGATGAAGATATATTAAATAAAATGGCAGATTTTTTTAGCATATTAGGAGATACAACAAGAGTTAAAATATTAGATGCTTTGGATAAAAATGAGCTGTGTGTGTGTGACATAGCAAATGTACTTGGTATGAGTAAGTCGTCAATTTCACATCAATTAGGAACATTAAGAAGAAGTGGAATTGTAAAGTGTAGAAAAGTAGGGAAAGAAGTTTTTTATACACTTGATGATGAACATGTAAAAGAAGTGTTTGAAGTGGCTATAGAGCATATTGAACATAAAATATAGGATTGGAAAATATTTATAATTTTGGCTGTGTTAAATTTCATTTAAAACGCGGTTACATACACTATGTATGCGCCCTTGTCTTTTAAATAAAATTTGCCTTGCCAAAATTTAACTATTTTCCAATCCGGGTGTACAATTTTTGAAATAAATATAAAAAGAAGGGTAGGTAATTATTATGAAAGTGAAATTTAAAATAAAAGGAATTGATTGTGCAAATTGTGCAGCAGAATTAGAAAGAGCTATACAAAAAATAGATGGTGTAACAGAGGCATCTTTGAGTTTTATGACAGAAAAATTGGTAATGGAAATTGAAGATGATAGAAAAGATGAAGTATTAAAAAATTTAAAAAAGGTTGTGAAAAAAGAAGAATCTGATTGTACTATAGAGGAAATTTAATTCTTTCTCAATTTTGGTTTTGTTTCAAGAAAGGAAAAAGATAAATGAAAAAAAGAGGAATTAAAATAATAATATCAGCAATATTATTTGTATTAGCATTAGTAATTCCATTTTCAAATGAATGGATAAATAATGGATTGTTTATTATAAGTTATTTAGTTGTAGGATTTGAAATATTAAAAAAAGCTGTAAGAAATATATTTAGAGGAAAAGTTTTTGATGAAAACTTTTTAATGGCTGTTGCGACAATAGGCGCATTTGCAATAGGCGAATTTCCAGAAGCTGTTGCAGTTATGTTGTTTTATCAAGTTGGTGAATTATTTCAAAGTTATGCTGTTGATAAATCTAGAAAATCAATTGCAAGTTTAATGGATATAAGACCAGATTATGCAAATATTGAGAAAGATGGAAAAGTTGAAAAAGTTGATCCTGATGAAGTAAAAATTGGAGATATAATTATTGTAAAAACAGGAGAAAAAATACCATTAGATGGTGTTGTTATTGATGGTACATCGAGCTTAGACACAATGGCATTGACAGGAGAATCTGTTCCAAGAGTTGTAAAAACAGAAGATGAAGTGCTAAGTGGTTGTATCAATAAAGATGGTTTATTAAAGATAAGGGTAACTAAAGAGTTTGGAGAATCAACAGTAAGTAAGATTTTAGATTTAGTAGAAAATGCAAGTAGTAAAAAATCAAAATCTGAAAACTTTATTACAAAATTTGCAAAATATTATACTCCAACAGTAGTTATAATAGCAGTACTTTTAGCATTTATACCACCAATAATATTAAAAGATTTTAGTACATTTTCAGTATGGCTATATAGAGCATTGTCATTTTTAGTTGTATCATGTCCATGTGCATTAGTAATATCAATACCATTAAGTTTCTTTGGTGGAATTGGTGGAGCTTCTAAAATGGGAATATTAATAAAAGGAAGTAACTATTTAGAGGCATTAGCAAACACAGAAACAGTAGTATTTGATAAAACAGGAACATTAACAGAAGGAATTTTCGAAGTTCAAGATATTTATGCAGAAGGAATTGAAAAAGATGAGTTATTAAGAATTGTAGCACATGCAGAAAATTATTCAAACCATCCAATTGCTAAATCAGTAAAGAAAGCATATAACAAAGAAATTGACGAAAAAATCATAAAAAATCCACAAGAATTAAGTGGAAAAGGAATCTGGGCTAAAATTGATGAAAAAGATATTTTAGTTGGAAATGAAAAGTTAATGTTAGAAGAAAAAATAGACTTTAAAAAATGTGATGAAGTAGGCACGATATTATATGTTGCAATTGATAAAAAATATGTAGGATATGTATTAATTGCAGATAAAATAAAACAAGATTCTCCAAAAACAATTAGAGAATTAAAAGCAATGAATATTAAAGAAACAGTAATGCTTACAGGTGATAAAAAAGAAGTTGGAGAATATGTTGCTAAAAAGTTAAATATGGATAAAGTTTATACTGAATTATTACCAGATGGAAAAGTTGAAAAAGTAGAAGAATTATTAAAACAAAAGAGTGAAAAGGGAAAGCTTGTATTTGTTGGTGATGGAATAAATGATGCACCTGTTTTAACAATTTCAGATATTGGTGTTGCAATGGGTGGACTTGGATCTGATGCGGCAATAGAAGCAGCAGATATTGTTATAATGACAGATGAAACTTCAAAAATAAGTAAAGCAATTAACTTGTCAAAAAAGACAATGAGAATTGTTCGTGAAAATATTATTTTTGCAATATTTGTAAAAATAGCAGTTCTTGTATTAACTGCATTTGGAGCCTCTACGATGTGGGAAGCTGTTTTTGCAGATGTAGGAGTTTCTGTTATTGCAATAATTAATGCTTTAAGAATGTTGAATATAAAGAAATTTGAATAATAGAAAAAACGCAATCTTAATTGATTGCGTTTTTTATGGAATGAATATGATTTTGAAATTATTTCTTGTTAAAACTCAAACATTCTACAACAAAATCGTTTGCAAAAATTCCATCTACATCAACTTCTAAATATTGAGAAGGAATGTAGGTGATAAAAATTCTTTTGCATTTATCATTGATAACCCAATGATGTTTAATTAATTTTGTGTAAGTGTTTGTAAGTGTAATTTTACAAGAAGTGTCTTTTCCAACACTTGCTTTTATGATAACAAGTCCTCTCAGACCAGTACCAGTAGAGAAAACGTAATGTCCTTTTTCAAAGAAGAAAAGTACTAATTTGTTATCCATTAAAAAGCAAATGCTCCAAGTGATTGCTACAAAAACAATCACAGGTAAGATAATCAATAAATTCCGAGCCATATTTTTCCCTCCATTAGATAACTCAATTGAGTGATTACATTTGTAAGTAAAAACTTACAAAATTAAGGTGCTTTACCTTAACAGGTAAAATAATACCATAAATTTACATAAAAGTCAATTTGCATTAAAAATTTTATATATAAAGACAAAGAGCAAACTTAGAACAGGGATTCCAAGTTTGCTCTTTGTAAATATCGTTACAACGGTTTATTTTTTTTCTGTCAATTCTTCCTTGAGATGCTTCATTGCCCAATCGTGCTGGTTGCAAATATAATATCCGTATTTCTCAAATTCCTTAGAGCAATCATCTAATTTGAACAAACCATAGGCTAGATTATATTCGAAATTTTGTTCTGGTGTAGGAATATCAATTTTCCATTCAGGAATATTTAAAAGTGCTAAGGCATGAAAAAGTGAAAAGTAGTTGAAAGCAGTAGAAGTAGTGATATTAGGATAAATTCTGATGTATGACGGATTAGCTAATTCTTCCATAATTCGTTTTGCAATTTCATCTTGTATTTGTCGCATTTCTTTTTTAGTAAACTTTTTTTGTGGAAGTTTTAATGTAAGATAAAACAGATTGTCAAACTGGTTATAATCAATACTATACCAGTATTCATTAGGAATGGCTTTTGGATAGGAAAGAGCTTCTGCGATTAATTTACAGCAACTTAATTCAAGTCCCATCCACTGAGCAGATTCAAGATTTTCCATAAATTTTTCCAAATTTTCTTTTTTAATCATCATGTTGTTTTCCTCCAATTGTAAATTTGTGACAGAAAAAAATCGACAAATGTCAAAGACATCATATATAGAATATAACACTAATTTGCATAACTTACAAGAGTGACAAAAAATATTTTGGGCAAAATATAGACATTTGAGGTTAAGTAGTGTAAAATAATTAAGTATAAAATGGAGAAAAATAATGATAAGAATAAAAGATATAAAAATAAGAGAAGATTTATTAGAAGAAAAAGTATTAGAAAAAGCATTACAAAAAAATAGATTACAAAAAGAAGATGTTAAAAAATGGTATATTTATAAAAAATCAATAGATGCCAGAAAGAAAGAAGACATTTTCTATAATTATACAATAGATATTGAACTAAAAGATAATAATAAAGAAAAAAGATTTGAAAAAATCGAAGAATATAAAATGCCAGAAATAAAAGTAAAAAGGACAAGTAAAATTCAACCAGTAATAATAGGAGCTGGACCAGCAGGTTTATTTTCTGCATTAATCTTTATTGAAAATGGAATAAAGCCAATTCTAATTGAAAGAGGAAAAAGAGTAGAAGATAGAGTAAAAGATGTCGAGGAATTTATAAATAATAGAAAATTTAACCCTAAATCTAATATTCAATTTGGAGAAGGTGGAGCAGGAACATTTTCAGACGGAAAATTAAATACTGGAAATTCAAGTATATATTCAAGAAAAGTACTCGAAGAATTTGTAAAATTTGGTGCGCCAAAAGAAATAATGTATGTTGCAAAACCACATTTAGGAACAGATAATTTAGTAAAGATTGTAAAAAATATTAGAGAATATATATTACAACAAGGGGGACAAATCTTTTTCGACGAAGAAGTTATAGATTTTGAAATAGAAAAAAATCAGATAAAATCTGTAATAACTCCAAGAAGAAAAATAGAAACAGATAGTGTTATATTAGCAATTGGACATAGTGCAAGAGATACATTTAAAAAATTAAATGAACTAGGAGTAAAAGTAGCACCAAAAAACTTTGCTGTTGGAGTTAGAATAGAACATTTACAAAAAGATATAAATATAGCTCAATATGGAAATAAAACAAAATTAAAATTAGGCTCAGCAGATTATAAATTAGTATATCATGCTTCAAATGGAAGAACTTGCTATACATTTTGCATGTGCCCTGGTGGAAAAGTAATGGCCTCAAATTCAGAAGAAAGTTCAATTGTAACAAATGGAATGAGTAATTTTGCAAGAGATGGAGAAAATGCAAATAGTGCATTACTTGTAAATGTATCTGTTGAAGATTTTTATAAAGAATCACCATTAGATGGAATGTATTTTCAAGAAGAATTAGAGAAAAAAGCATTTGAATTAGGTGGAAAAAATTATAATGCACCAATACAAAGAGTTGAAGATTTTCTCGAAAATAAAACAACAACAAATTTAGGGAAAATAAAGCCAACATATATGCCTGGAGTAACATTTGCAAACTTGAATGAAATATTACCAGAATTTGTTTCACATACATTAAAAGAAGGATTAACAGAATTAGACAGAAAATTACATGGATTTGCTGATAATGATGCAATAATGACAGGAGTAGAAACAAGAAGTTCATCACCAGTACAAATAACAAGAGATAAAGAAACAATGAATTCAATTAATATTCAAGGACTATATCCATGTGGAGAAGGTGCAGGATATGCTGGAGGAATTATGACAGCTGCTATTGATGGAATAAAATGTGCAATAAAAATCATTGAAAAAGAGTAAAATTATAATATATTTAATGAAAAAAATTCCAGTATAAAAAACAAAGAAAAAATCATTATAAGTGAGTATAAATTTGAAAAAAAGAGATATAATAAAATTAGCATATAAAATTTAAGAAATTTGAACAAAAAAAGTGTTGCAATAGAAAAAATTATATGCTAAAATATGTATAACAAATAAATAATTAGAACAAAGCAAAAACCCTGCGTAGTGCGTGTAGACAGAATTTTTAGAACCTACAAGTTTAAAGAGGGACCTTAAATCTTTGAATATGGCGTGCAAGCTTACACTTTAGCATTTGTAAAATTATATTTCGAGTAGTAAGAAGCCCATTAGTATTCAAGAAGGAACCCACCTGTCGAAGACAGGTCCTTAAAAATTCAATCAACTTACGGCTAATGTGGGGATTGCTTTTTTTGTGTGTAAAAGCTTTTAAAAATTATAAAGAATTTCTTAAAAAGCTTTTCTTTTTTTGAAAAATATAATATAATGTATTTGCGATTTTAATATATTCAAAAGTGCTGATTCTTGCGAAAGGAAGGATATTTTAATGAAAGAAAAAAAGAAAAAAAATAAACAACATAGTAATTCAAATAAAAAAAATATGAAAAGTCAAAAAACAAATACCAAAAATGCAAATAATAATTTAATAAAAAAAGATACTAAAATGAAATTTAAGTATAAACATCCCAAATTAGCGATAGCATTAAAAATATTATTGGTATTAATAATATTATTAGTTGTTGTTGGAGCTGGAGTTATAATAGGACTTGTATATGGATTTTTTGGGGACGATTTGAAAATTGATTTATCAAAATTGACAATGATAGAAAATACAGTAATAGTAGATTCAAATGAAAACGTATTAGCAGAACTAAATGGAAAAGAAAGTAGAAAAATAATTACATTAGATGAAATGTCACCATATTTACCTAAAGCATATATAGCAATTGAAGATGAAAGATTTTATCAACACCATGGAGTAGATTTAAAAAGAACAACAGCAGCAATTCTTTCATTTGTAACACATTTTGGAAAATCAACAACAGGTGGAGGAAGTACAATAACACAACAATTGGTTAAAAATATAACACAAGATAAGGAAAGTAGTGGAATCAACGGAATATTAAGAAAAGTAAAAGAATGGGCTAAAGCATATCAAGTAGAGAATGAATTAAGTAAAAATCAAATATTAGAATTATATTTAAATTTGATACTTGTTGGAGGAAGAAACTATGGAGTTCAAACAGGAGCAGAATATTATTTTAATACAGATGCATCAAATTTAAGTATTGCACAATGTGCATTTTTAGCAGGAATAAATAATTCACCAAATGCGTATAATCCATATTCAGGAAAAGATAATACTGAAAAAATTAAAAAGAGAACAAAAACAGTATTAGGACAAATGAAAAAATGTGGAGATATAAATCAAGAAGAATATGATTCAGCAGTTGCTGAGGTTGAAGCAGGATTTAATTTTGAAAATGGAGTAAAAGGAAATGTTTATTCATCACATACAGATGCATTAATTTCACAATTGATAGATCAAATTGCAGCAGAAAAAAATATTTCTAAAACAGCAGCAGAAACATATTTAAATACAAGTGGATTAAAGATATATTCTACACAAGATGTAGATATTCAAAAAATAATGGAAGATGAAATGTCAGAATCTAGATATATATTGAGTGGAAAAGATACTAGTGGAAATGATGTAACAGCAGAAGCTGCAGCAGTCGTAATTGATCCAGAAACAGGATATGTTGTTGGAGCAGTTGGACAATTAGGAGAAAAAACAACAGCAAGAGGATTAAATAGAATAAATAGTCCAAGACAAACTGGCTCATCAATAAAGCCATTATCAGATGTATTACCTGGAATTGAAGAAGGAATAATAACACCAGCAACAATATATCTAGATACAAGAACAACATTTGGTGGAACATGGACTCCAAAAAACTATAATAGATATACAGGAAAAAGAACAGTAAGATCAGCATTGACAACATCTCAAAATATACCATTTATAAAAATACAAGCAGAACTAACACCTGCAAAAGGTATTGAATATTTAAAGAAAATGGGAGTGTCAACATTAGACGATCAAAAAGATAATAATTTAGCATCTGTTGCAATAGGAGGATTTACATATGGTATTAGTCCATTAGAGATGGCAGCAGCATATGCAATGATTTCAAATGATGGTGTATATATAAAACCAACATTTTATACAAAAGCAGTAGACTCCAATGGTAATACAGTATTAGAGCCAAGTCAAACAACAGAAAGAGTATGTTCAGTACAAACAGCATATATAGTAAAAGATTTAATGAAATCAGTAGTTAACGATTCTGCTGGTACTGCTACATATACAAGAATTAGTGGTATGGACTTAGCAGCAAAAACAGGAACAACAAATGGGGATAAAGAGAGATGGATGTGTGGATTCACAAACTATTATTCTTGTGCAGTAATATATGCTTTTGATGAACCACAAACAGTTAAAAAATCAAGTAAACAATCATCAGGATTAATATTTGCTAATATAATGAAAGAAATACATAATGGCTTAGAAAAATCAACATTTAAACAACCAGATGGAATTGTTTCTGCACGAGTATGTAGAACAAGTGGAATGTTAGCTTCAGACAAATGTACAGATACATATTCAGAAATATTTGTAGAAGGAAAACTTCCAGAAACTTGTGATGCACATCAAGGAACATATACAATTTGTACAGAGTCTGGATTATTAGCAAATCAATATTGTCCAGAGTCTTCAAGAAAAGTTAGAGAGACTGGTTATGTAATAGAAAAAGAAAGATTAGATTTATGGAATACATTAGAAGGAATGGAGAGTGAAAACTCTGCACCAACTGAATATTGTAATGTTCACAAGGCACCAGAAGTAAAACCAACAGAGAGTACTAAACCAACAGAAAGTACAAAGCCAACAGAGAGTACAAAACCAACAGAAAGTACAAAGCCAGCTGAAAATACGTCAAGTACAAAGCCAACAGAAACTACTAAGCCAACAGAAAGTACAAAACCATCTGGAAATGATAATACAGCACCAGATTTACCAGAAGAAGATACAAATACTGAAGAATAATAAGAATTTTTGCCTCACAATATGTGGGGCAAAAAGCATAAAATAGAATAGAAAGGAAGGCATATATGGATATTTATTTTTACAACACATTAACAAAACAAAAAGATTTATTTAAACCAATTGAAGAAGGAAAAGTTAAAATATATTCTTGTGGACCAACAGTATATAAAGATGCAACAATAGGAAATATGAGAACAAACTTATTAAATGATACATTAAGAAGAGTTTTAAAATATAATGGATATGAATTAAAACATGTAATGAATATTACAGATGTAGGACATTTAGTATCAGATGGAGACGAAGGAGAAGACAAAATGTTAAAATCTGCTAGAGAAGAACATAAAAGTCCTTTAGAAATAGCAGAACATTATACAAAATTATTTTTTAGAGATTTAGAAAGATTAAATATTGAAACTCCTGAAGTTGTATGTAAAGCAACAGATCATATAAAAGAAATGTTGGAAATGGTTCAAAAAATAATGAAAAATGGGTATGCATATGAAACTTCTACAGCTATATATTTTGATGTTTCAAAATTAAACAAATATGGTATTTTATCAGGAATAAACTTAAATGACCAAAAAGCAGGAGCAAGAGTTGATATAGATCCAGAAAAAAGAAATCCATATGATTTTGCATTATGGATAAAAGCACCAGCAAATCATTTAATGAAATGGGATAGTCCATGGGGACCAAGTTATCCAGGATGGCATATTGAATGTTCAGCAATGAGCACAAAATATCTTGGAGAGGAATTTGATATACATACAGGTGGAATTGATTTAGTACCAACACACCATGAAAACGAAATTGCACAAAATAAAGGAGCTTGTGGTAAAAATCCAGCACATTATTGGATACATGGAGAATATCTATTAATAAATGGTGGAAAAATGTCAAAAAGTCTTGGAAATACATATTTAATAGATGATATAATTGCTAGAGGATATAGTCCACTTGCATATAGATTGTTTAATTATTCATGTCATTATAGAGGAAAATTAAATTTTACATGGGAAGGAATTGAATCAGCAAATACATCTCTTATTCGTTTAAGAGAAGGATATCAAAAACACTTAAATGGAAATTCAGATATATCTGATGAAATAATTACAGATATTGAAAATAGATTTCATCAAGCAATAAATGATGATATGAATATGCCACTTGCATTAAGTGTTGTATGGGAAGCAGTTAAATATCCTGAAAAATCACCTAAAATAGCACAATTACTTAAAAAATTTGATACAGTACTAGGAATAAAAATTGATGAAGTACAAGAAACAAAAATACCACAAGAAATTTTAGATTTAGTAGAAGAAAGAAAACAAGCTAGAAGTGATAAAAATTGGAGTGAATCAGATAGATTAAGAGATCTAATAGCAAAAAAAGGATATATAGTAAAAGATATGAAAGATGGGACAGAAGTTCTTAAAAAATAAATGCAATATTGAAAGGAATATTAAGAATTATGATAGATTTTAAACAAATAATAGCAGAATCAATTGCACAAATAACAAATATAGAAGTTAACGAAATTAAAGGATTTATAGAAGTTCCAAAAGAACAAGGAAATGGAGATTATGCATTTCCTTGTTTCAAACTTGCAAAAACACTAAGAAAATCACCAAATGTAATTGCAGATGATATAAAAGCAAATATAAATATATCAGAAAAATATGTAGAAAATATCGAAGTTGTTGGAGGATATCTTAACTTTTTTGTAAATAAGGAAACACTTGCCAAAGAGATTCTTCAAGAAGTTGATGAAAATGAGGAATATGGAAAATCTAAAATAGGAAATGGTAAAAATGTAGTAATAGATTATTCATCACCTAATATTGCAAAAACATTTCATATAGGACATTTAAGAACAACTGTTATAGGTGCAGCATTATATAATATTTATAAATATTTAGGATATAATGTTACAGGAATAAACCATTTAGGAGATTATGGAACACAATTTGGAAAATTAATAGAAGGATATAAAAGATGGGGAACAGAATATAATCTTGATGAAAACCCTATCGAAAAATTAACAGAAATATATGTTAGAATTTCAAATTTATGCAAAGAGGATGAAACTGTTTTAGAAGCATGTAGAGACAATTTTAAAAAATTAGAAGATGGAGATCCAGAATGTGTTGAATTATGGACTAAATTTAAAGATTTAAGTTTAAGAGAATTCCAAAAAGTTTATGATATACTTGGAACAAAATTTGATTCTTGGAATGGAGAATCATTTTATACAGATAAAATGGGTGAGGTTATTGACTTATTAGAGAAAAGTGGAAAATTAGTAGAATCACAAGGAGCCAGAATAATTGATTTAGAAGATTACGGAATGGCACCATGTCTAATTGAAAAATCAAATGGTTCATCAACATATGCAACAAGAGACTTAGCAGCAATACTTTATAGAGCACGTACATATGATTATGATAAAGCATTATATGTAACATCATATGAACAAGTTTTACATTTCAGACAAATATTTGAAGTAGCTAAATTATTAGGACTTGATGAAAAATATATCAAAGGATTAGAACATGTATCTTATGGAATGGTATTACTTGAAACAGGAAAAATGTCAACAAGAGAAGGAAATGTAGTAAAACTTGAAGATTTATTAAATGAAGCAATAGAAAGAGCAAAGAAAGTTATAGAAGAAAAAAATCCTGATTTAGAAAATAAAGATGATATAGCAAAAAAAGTAGGAATTGGTGCAGTTGTGTTTAATGACTTAGCAAATAGTAGAGTAAAAGATGAAATATTTAATTGGGACAAAGTATTAAACTTCCAAGGAGAAACAGGACCATATATTCAATATACTTATGTAAGAACAAAAAGTGTTATTGAAAAAGCAGGAGGAGTTCCAAAAATTGAAGATGTTAATGCAAAATATTTGTTAGATGAATATTCAAGTAAGATATTAAAATTAATATATAATTTTGAAAACATTTTAATACAAGTAACAGAAAAAAATGAACCATCAATATTATCAAGATATTTGATAGATGTTGCAAAAGCATATAGTAATTTTTATAATGAAAATAAAATTATTACAGATAATAAAGATATACAAAATACAAGAGTATTTTTAACATATGCAACTGGTAAAGTATTAAAAACTGGTGCAAATTTATTAGGAATACAAATGCCAGATAAAATGTAGAAGGGAAAAGTAAAATGGGAAAGAAGAAAAAAGCATTTGAAATAAATTTTGGAACTTTACTTTTAATCATTATTGGAATATGTTGCATTATATTTGCTTTTAAAAACTTTTCTAAAGAAAAAACAAAAGCTGAAAATAATCAAAATGAAAATATTAATTCGACTGAAAATATAACAGAAGAACAAACAGAAGAAAAAATATATTCAAATAATGTAATAAGTTTAAATATAGGAAAATTATCAGATTCATGGAAAGTTGTAGAAAAACAAAATGGTTCAATAATATTTTATATACAAGGACCTATAAAACAAAATGAAGATGGAACTACAGATGATATTAGAATAAATGTTTATCTTGAAAAAAGTAGTATGACAAATGATGAATTAAAAACACAAATGTTAGAACATTCTGTATATTCAAATATAGAATATACAAAAATACAATTAATTGATGATGTTCAGTGGAGACAGTTTGATGCTGAAAACAAAGAGCAAAAAGCAAAAATTCTAGCAATAATGAAAGATGGATATATGTATGCAATTGAAATTACAGGAGAAAAAAGTTTATATGAACAATATTATAATGAAGCAATGAGAACTGTTATGACAATAAAATTTGCGGAAAGAATTCCAGAAGATTTAGCTCAGAAAACAATTTATAATTATGATAAATATGTTAATTTAAAGACAGGAGGAACAAAATATCTATTGAGTAGTTTAAATCTTTCAAAAACTGTCGAAGAACCAGAAGAACAATTGCCAGAGGAATATTCAGAATATACATTTACGGGAATTAAATATTCTGATTTTGAAGATGCAATGACAAAATATATGACAACAGATGTATTGAAAAATGAATTTAGTGAATTTATAAATTATAATGGTGTCTTATATATGAAAGATGTAACAGGAAAACAAAGTGATTATATGATTAATCAGATAACAGAAAAAAGCATAAAAGGTAATGAAACAACATATGAAATTGAAAAACAAAATATGAACAATTTTATAACATTAAAACAAAATATAACATTAAAATATGCAAATGGAACATGTGTAGTTTCAAATGTAGAATCATAAGGCTGAAAAGTTTAATTTTTAGCCTTTCTATATCTTTAAGGAGGATTTTTTTATAATGTCAAATTTAGTTGAAGAAACAAGAAATATAATGAAAAAGTATGGTATTAGAGCTAATAAAGATTTAGGGCAAAACTTTTTGATAAATAATGAAGTTGTTGAAAATATTGTTAATAGTAGTGAAATTTCTCAAGACGATATGGTAATAGAAATAGGACCAGGACTTGGAACATTAACAAAGTATTTATTAGAAAAAGCAGGAAAAGTATTATGTATAGAATTAGATAAAAAAATGATAGAAATATTAGAAGATAGATTTGAAGAATATTCTAATTTTGAAATTATAAATGATGATGTCTTAAAAGTTGATCTTAATAAAATAATTAAAGAAAATAAAGAAAATGAAAAGATCAAAAATGTAAAGATAGTAGCTAATTTGCCATATTATATTACAACTCCAATTATAATGAAATTATTAGAAGAAAAACTAGATATAGAAAGTATAACAGTAATGATTCAAAAAGAAGTTGCAGATAGGTTAATAGAAGTTCCAAGTGGAAAAAATACAGGTGCAATAACATATACAATATATTATTATTGTGATTCAGAAAAAATTATGGAAGTTCCTAATAGTTCATTTATACCTGAGCCAGAAGTGACATCAGAAGTTATAAAAATGAAAATAAGAAAAGAACCTGTTGTTAAAGTAGAAAATCCAAAGGTAATGTTTATGATAATAAAAAGTGCTTTTATGCAAAGAAGAAAAACATTATTAAATGCTTTAACAAATACACAAGTTTTTATTAGTAAACAAGAAGGAATAAAGATTTTGAATAAACTAGGTCTAAATGAAAATGTTAGAGCTGAAAATTTGACAATTGAAAATTATGCTGAATTAGCAAAAGAAATATCAAAATAATAGGAAGGAATGTGATAAAAATGAAAATAGTTTTTATGGGAACTCCAGATTTTGCAAGAGATTCATTAGAAGCAATATATAATGCTGGACATGACATTTTAGCAGTTGTTACAAATGTAGACAAGCCAAAAGGAAGAGGAATGAAAATGATTGCAACACCTGTTAAAGAGTTTGCTATTGAAAAGAATTTACCAGTATTTCAGCCAGAAAAAGTAAAGAAAAATGAAGAATTTATAAATGAAATAAAATCTTTAAATCCTGATATAATATGTGTTGTTGCATATGGAAAAATATTGCCAAAAGAAATATTAGATATACCTCAATATGGTTGTATAAATGTTCATGCATCACTTCTTCCTAAATATAGAGGTGCAGCACCAATTCAATGGTCAGTACTTAATGGAGATAAAGAAACAGGTGTTAGTACAATGTATATGGATATTGGTATGGATACAGGTGACATGATATTAACGGAAAAGGTAGAAATTGGTGAAGATGAAACAACAGGAGAGTTATGGAATAGACTTTCAAAAATAGGAGCAAATTTATTAGTTGAGACATTAAAACAAATTGAAAATGGAACAGCTCCAAGAATTCCACAAAGTGATGATTTTACTCTTGCACCAATGCTTGATAAAGAAATGTCAAAAATCGATTGGCAAAATAAATCTGCATTAGAAATAAAAAATCTAGTTAGAGGATTAAATCCTATAATGGGAACATATTCATTTTTAGATGGAAAAAAATTCAAGTTCTGGAAAGTTGAAATATTACTAAGTCAACCAGAATATGAAAGTCAAGATAATGGCACAATTATAAAATCAGATAGTAAGGATGGACTATATATAAAAGCTAAAGATGGTATAATTAAAGTTCTTGAAATTCAGGCTGAAAATGCCAAAAAAATGAATATTGGTGATTTTTTAAGAGGAAATGCTCTAGAAGTTGGAAAGAAATTTGAGTAAACATAAGAAATGCAAAATTGACATAATTATACTTGATATGCTATAATATGTGGTATGAGGTAAAACCTTATATATGAATGCTCACCTAATTACAGGTGAAAAAAAACAACGAACCAAGAATAGGAGTGTGCGACATGTTTAGTACTAACATTGTGACCGTTAACAATTTCTACAAGCGTTTGGCATCTGTTTTCATTGCTATTGCTTTGATGATGATGACTAGCATGCTTGTAGCATGTGGCAAGAAGGAGGATATTGTTCACAGCCAGGAGTGTAATGTCATAGTTGAAATTGGCTCTTCTGGATATAGCTTGGGGGACTATGAAGATCAAAATTTGGTAACTTATACATTTTCAGAAGAGGAGTTAGGAAGTAATGAAGAAATAAGGCAATGTCTTAAGCAATTCATAAATGATAATGCAAATGCAGATGTTGTAGTTGCTGAATATTTTTTTAATGGTAAATATGAAGATACATCATATGAACTTAGAGGATTTTATGCAACCAATGATAAATGCTATAGTTATTACATTACTGTTAGTGCAGGTGATAGTTTGACTGAGGAACTCTATGAACGGCTAAAGGAGGAGTGCAAAAAGAAAGAAAATAACTTTGAATACGTCGTGCTGAGAACAGATGAGGAGCTTCAACATGGCTCTGATGTTCAAATTGGTACTGCAGAATGGTGTGAAAGTCATATCATGACCAATAAGGACATGGAAAGTAAAATTATCAGCTATGTCAAAGAATGGACGCAAGTTGATGACATCGAAAATATTATTGTTGGTTCTTTTCATTGGCCTTATGATGAGTCCTATAGCATTTTTGCCAAAGTTGATGGAAAGTGGTATGAAGGCTATAAATGGGAAGGCTACACCAAGATGCCGTTAACAGATGAAGAATATGTTGAAATTGGAACATTTACTTCGAATTGTTGGAATGAATACTATAATAGTGACTTCTATAAGAAGGAAATGGAGGAGTATTAGGCTAGTATAAAAGAAGATTGATTTCAATTAGTTCAAGGTTCAGTGGTAAAATCCTTTGATTAAAGGTCTAAAAGCAGGGTTCTGTAAAAAGGACTCTGTTTTTGGTTGTAATTGTAATTCCTATTGTACCACTCTTTTCAGTATTTATAGAAAAACTTCCAGAATCACTTGAGTTAACCTAAGTAGAACCATATGTCATAGTTTTAGAATTGATTCCTTTTTCTGGAGAACCATTGGTGCTATTGACTTCAACAATAGTAATGTCTTTGTCTTGATAAAGTATGTTTTCTGTTTTAGAAATAATAATAAATCAAGTATTTTTACGTTTGTCGTAGAAATAACACGTTTATCTATAAAATATTTACTTTTAAAAATATTTATAATATAAATATAATTATTGGAGGAGAAAGTGAAAATAGAATTAAGAAAATTATTAAACAATAAAATGCCACAAGACTCTATAAAAATTAATATTGAATACAATACTTCTCAAAAAGAAGAAGTAGATAATCTTATAAAATATATGAATAGATATAGTAAGTCAATTTTTTTAGAAGATAATTATATTATAGAAGAAGTATTATATAGTGATATTGTATGTTTTTATAGTGAAAACAAAAATAATTATTGTAAAACAATGAAAAAAGTATATAAAACCAAAAGTAAATTATATGAAATTGAAAAAATGAGCACGAATTTTATGAGAATATCTAAAAATTGTATAGTAAATATAGAACATATAAAGAATTTTGATATTAGTAAAACAGGAAGTATAATAATAAATTTAGATGATAATACTTTCAAAATTGTATCAAAAAGAAAAATAAAAGATGTAATATATTTTTTAGATGAAAGGATGAAATAAAATGAAAAAAATTTTTTATTTAATAATGGGTTTTATTATATTTTTGAGTGTGTATATACTGGTGGAATATATAGTTGTTGGAATTTTAGGAATGAAATTAATCTTTATTGAATTGCTTAAAGAAGATATACTTCATTGTGCATTTTTATACAGTTTGAGTTTATTTAGCTATTTTATAATAAATTATATTAGTAATATCTTTGTGGTAAAAAGCTTAAATAAAAAAATTGAAAATATAAAAATGGAAAGGAGGGATACAAATGAAGAAAAATAAAAAAATTATTATATTAATTAGTATAATTATAATTTTGGCTGTTATTTTTAGTTTTTTCCAAATTCGAAAATCATATTTGTTTAATGCAGATAATAATGGTATTATAGATGGAAAATCAGAATTAATAAATCGTTTAGAAAAAATAGAAGATAAAGAAGAAAGAAAAAAACAAATAGATTATTCTGTAAAACAAAAAGTAATAACACAAGAAGAAGCAGATAAATTGTATTAAGCTATAGAAATTAATAAAATATTCATTGACTACAAACTTATAAAATTATATAATCAATATGGTAAGAAAAAACTTGCCATATTTTTCTATTTAATCAAACTTACCAAAATATAAAAAGGGGAAAATACATATGTTAAAATTAGAAAATGTATCAAAAATTTATTACACAAATGGAATTGTAGCAACAGGAATATCAAAAGTAAATTTAGAATTAAACATAGGTGAATTTGTAGTAATAACAGGTGAATCTGGAAGTGGAAAAAGCACACTTTTAAATGTAATATCAGGAATTGACAGTTATGAAGAAGGAGAAATGTATATAAATGGCAAAGAAACAAGCCATTATACTGAAAAAGACTTTGAAGAATATAGAAAAAAATATATAGCAAATATTTTTCAAAGTTTCAATTTAATTAATAGTTATACAGTATACCAAAATGTAGAACTAGTATTACTGTTAAATGGATATAAAAGAAGACAAATTAAGAAAAAAGTACTTGATATAATTGATAAAGTAGGACTTACAAAATTCAAAAATACAAAAGTGTCAAAACTATCAGGAGGGCAAAAACAAAGAGTAGCAATAGCAAGAGCAATTGTAAAAGACACACCAATAATTGTTGCAGATGAGCCAACTGGAAATTTAGATACAAAGTCCGCATATGAAATCATAGAATTATTAAAAAATGTAGCAAAAGACAAATTAGTAGTTATTGTAACACATAATATAGAACAAGTCGAGAAATATGCAACAAGGATAATAAAAATGCATGATGGAAGAATGATACAAAACACTGAAATAAAAAATATAAACGAAGATTCAAAAATAACACAAGCAAGTGGAAAAAATATAACAATTCCAAATCAATATAGATTAGGAATCAGAAATACATTTAATATATTCTCAAAATTTATATTATTATTTATAGTATTTACATTTATGAGTGTTGCATTTTTATCTGAATATTCGGCTTTTAAATTAGTAGAACATTCAACAGAAGAAAACAGCGGATATAGTGCAAATTTAAGAGATATTTCAAAAGAAAGAATATTAATAAATAAACAAAATAGAGAGCCATTTACAGAAGATGATTATAATAAAATAAAACAATTATCAAATATAGACTATATAGTAGAAGATGATATTTCATTAGATACAGAATTTATATTAAGAAATGATACGCTAAATACTTATGGATATATAAAAGATATAAATAATTTTAAAGGAAATCTAGATATAGGAAGAATGCCAGAAAATAATGATGAAATCATTTTTAAAGCAAATAAAGATGACTATACTATAACACAAATGTTAGATGAAACATTAAATAGTGAATTTTCGCTACAAAAATCATATAGAGAAGGAGATACAATAAAAACAGTAAAAATAGTTGGAATTCAATATAATGAAAACAATACTATATATGATAGAACTTTTTATGTATCAAACGAAGTTAAAAAAGTAGTAAGATCTTATGTGCATAATCAATATAGTGATATGAAAACATTATTAAATGATAAATATGTACAATATAATATTGAAATAAGTGAAAATGTTGAGCCAGGTACAGCAATTGTAAATGATGATTTAAAATATCAGTTTAAAAATAATAAAATAATAAATCAAAATATAAATATAAGTGTAAGCAATATTTATTATGAAGATAATATTGATTTAACAATTGCAAAAACATTTACAAAGTCAAATTTAAAGAAGTTAACAGGATATACAGATTATAGTTATTATCAAAATGCAATAATTATAAATCCTGATGATTACAACTCATTATATGATAAGCCATCATATCAATCAAGTGTATATGTAAAAGATGCAAGTATAATAGATCAAACAATGAGTGAATTGGAAAATTTGGGTTTAAAACCTAAAAAGGCTACAGACTTTAAAGTGGAATATGAAAGTGAAAGTCAAATTGTAAAAATATTTAAAGTAGTAATAACAATATTTGTAATAATAGTGGTATTTTTCATATCATATTTGATAATAAGTATTATTCTAAAATCAAGAAATATATATTATACAACTTTAAGAATGTTAGGAGCAACATCTAAGAGTACAAGAAAAATATTAAATATTGAATTATTTATAAATTCAACATTATCATATTTAATGGTATTAACCTTTGGATATCTGGTAAAACAAGATATTATAAAAATCGAATTTATTGCAAATCTAATAAAATATATAACATTAAATGAATGTATTTTAATGTATTTAATTTTGTTTGTAGTAACACAATTAATAGCAAGAAAATTTGCAAAGAAAATATTTAAAAATTCTGCAATGAACAGATATAATGAGGAGGTGTAATATTATGATAAAATTAGTAAAAGTAAATAAATATTTTAATAGAAGAAAAAGAAATCAAATGCATATCATAAATAATACATCTCTTGAATTAGGTGATAATGGATTAGTTGCAATTTTAGGGAGTTCAGGAAGTGGAAAAACAACATTATTAAATGCAATAGGTGGACTTGATAAAGTTAATAGTGGAAAAATATACATAAATGGTAAAAAAATAACACATAAAAGAACTTATACAGTTGATAAAATAAGAAATCTAAATATGGGATATATATTTCAAGATTATAAATTGTTAGAAAATATGTCTGTATATGATAATGTTGCACTATCATTAAAAATGATGGGAATAAAAAATAAGAAAGAAATACAAAAAAGAGTAAATTATGTTCTTGAAGCAGTAAAAATGTACAGATATAGAAATAGACCTGCTAAAATGTTATCAGGTGGAGAAAAGCAAAGAGTAGCAATTGCAAGAGCACTTGTAAAAAATCCAAGTATAGTAATTGCAGATGAACCAACTGGTAACTTAGATAGTAAAAATTCTTTACAAGTAATGAATATAATAAAAGCAATTTCAAAAGAAAAATTAGTAATTCTTGTAACACATGAAGTTGATTTAGCTAATTTTTATGCTTCAAGAATTATAGAACTTCAAGATGGAAAAATTGTTAAAGATTATGAAAATGAGCCAAAAGAATCATTAGAATATAGATTAGATAACAAATTATATTTAAAAGATTTCGAAAATATTAATAATATCGATAAAGATGATATTAATGTAAATATATATTCTGATAACAAGCAAGATAAGATTAATATAAAATTAGCAATAAAAGATGGAAATATCTATATCCAATCAGAAAACAAGGTAGAAGTTGTTGATGAAAATTCATCAATAGAATTAGTAGATGATCATTATAAAAAGATCGATAAAAGCATTTATGATGAAGAAAAATATAATTTGGAAAATATATCTGATAAAAAATATAAAGCAAAATATAAATCAATTTATGGAATAGTGAAATCAATAATTACAGGTTTTAAAAGAATTTCAAATTATACTATACTAAAAAAATTATTATTATTAGGATTTTTTGCATCAAGTATGTTTGTAGTATACGCAATATGTAGTATATATGGTGCATTAGATGTAAGAGATATAGATTTTATGCAAATAGATAGAAATTATTTACAGGTTGAAAACACTACAATAAGTGTTGATGATTTTCTAAAATATGAGCAAGAGTCTGGAATTGATTACATATTGCCTGGAAGCGGAGGAGTTATATTTACATTAAATAATAAAGATTATTATCAGACAGCAACACGTCCTGCAATGGTTAATGGATATTTAGTAGGTATAGACACAATAACAGCAGATAATTTAATAAAAGGTAGAATGCCAGAAAATGAGTATGAAATTGTAGTAGATAAAAGAGTAGTACAATCTGTTACATCAGATATGGGAATGGCAGGAAGTTTAGGAATTAGAACAGATGAAGATTTATTAGGAAGAAATTTAACTATCAAAAATTTAAAAGATTTTAAAATAGTTGGTATTGCAGATACAAAAGGAAAATCTATTTTTGTTAATAAATCAATGTTTGTAAATATATTAGCAAATGCCACAGAATCAAATAATGTAAATGATTGGTTTAGTAGCGTTTATAAAGAAGAATCAACTGAAAGTGAAGTATTGGATTACAATTTATTTTTAGATGATATTACATTAACAAAAGGAAGATTACCAGAAAATGATTATGAAGTTATAGTAAATCAATCTAATAAAGATACTATGAAATTAAATAAACCAATAAAAGCACAAGTAAATGGAGAAGAACTTGTAGTTGTTGGATATTATGATAGTCAAACAGATTTACAGGCATATCTTGTAAATAATGATACAGTAAAATATAGTGTAATTGCAAAACAAAACTCAATGACAATTTATGCAAAAGATAAAATACAAGTTATGAATAAATTTAAAGATGAGTATAGATTGAATATTATTGATAGATATGAAAAAGATAGAAGTAATTATCTAGAATATAAAAAAGATTCAGTTAAAAGTGCAATAATATTAGCATCAATAATACTTGCAATATCACTAGTTGAAATATATTTGATGATGAGAGCATCATTTTTATCAAGAATAAAAGAAATTGGGGTATTTAGAGCAATTGGAGTAAAAAAATCAGATATATATAGAATGTTCTTAGGTGAAATTATTGCTATCACTGTATTTGGGAGTGCACCAGGAATTGCACTTATGACATATATATTGGCATCAATTACTAAAATTCAATCAGCATCAAGATTATTTATTGTTAATTTTCAAACAATAGGTTTAAGTATATTAATTATATTTGGAGTTAATATATTGGTTGGATTATTACCTTTATTTAAAATTTTAAGAAAGAGACCTGCTAGAATTTTAGCAAGACATGATGTGGAATAAATATAAGAATAGAGAGCAACCATAATTTAATGGTTGTTTTTCTTTTTAATAAAAAATTAATAAAACAGATATTCCGAAATAGCTCAAAACATGGTATAATAATGAAGAAAAAGTTATAAAGGAGAAATTTTTATGTATAACATACTAGTAGTAGACGATGACAAAGAAATAGTAAAAGCAATAGAAATATATTTAGAAAAAGAAAATTATTTAATTTATAAAGCTTATGATGGAGAAGAAGCTTTAAAACAAATAAATGATAATGTAATTAATTTAATAATAATGGATATAATGATGCCAAAAAAAGATGGAATAGAAACATTAGAAGAGATAAGAAAAAACAAAGATATACCAGTAATATTATTATCAGCAAAATCAGAAGATATAGATAAAATAAATGGATTAAATATAGGAGCAGATGATTATATAACAAAACCATTTAATCCAGAAGAATTAATTGCAAGAGTAAATGCAATTATAAGAAGATGTTCAAAAAACAATGTTTTATTAGAAAAAGCAGGATTAATAAAAGCAGGAAATTTAACAATTGATGATGAATTGAAAAAAGTTGTTGTAGATAGTAAAGAAGTAAAACTTACACCAACAGAATATAATATTTTGAAATTTTTAACACAAAACAAAGGAAAAGTATATTCAATAGACGAAATATATACAAATATATGGGAAGAAGAAAGTTTTGCGGCAGAAAACATTATTGCAGTACACATTAGACATATAAGAGAAAAAATTGAAGTAAATCCAAAAGAGCCTAAATATTTAAAAGTAATATGGGGAGTTGGATATAAAGTAGAAAACCTTTAATAAGGAGAAAAAATAAAATGAGAAACAGTAGAATACTAAAATTATTTAGTTATATAATGTTACCAATTTTTGTTGGAATATTAATAATATCAATATTTTATATTCAAGTAAAAGATGCCACATATTATGATGAAGAAAAATATTTTGAATCAGAGTCATTTATGTCATTATATATGACAAGATTATCAGACATAGCACGAAAATTAATATATAAAAATCCAGAATATAAAAATATTGAAGATGAAGATTCATATATTTTTTATTCAGCAAATGGTGAATTTAGTTATGATGCACCAAGAATGTATTTTTTGATAATATATAATAATAAAGCACTTACTAATGTTGAATTAACATCTGATGTAAGTACAATAGAATCAATAAAAAATTATATAGCAAATGTAGATGGTAATAAAATTTTTAATATAGTAAATGGAAAAGTAGAAACAAATTCAGCAATATTAAGGAAAAGAGCAAAACAATATCAAGAATCATTTACATATAAATATTTTACAAGAAATAATGTAGAAGTTGGACCAACAGATGAATTTTTTCAACTTGAAACTGGATCTGAAGATGGTGTTATTGTAGGAAAATCAACTACTAGTGATTTAGAATATATAACAGCACATATAGAAGATTTTCAAGTTTATACATCATATACTCCAAAATTTGCAGAAAATTCTAATCAAGCATTATCAAATGAATTTATTGAGATTTTAAAACCGTACCAAACAGTTATTTATATATTAGTTCCGATATCAACAATGATGACAATTTTAATTTTATTATATTTAAGTATATCGATAGGACATAAAAAAGGAGTAGAAGGTATTTCGACAACAGATTTTGATAAAATACCATTAGAAATTATATTAGGAATAGGTGTAGCAATTTTTGCAATAATAATGCTTATGACTTTTGGTGGGACAACTCCTTCTGATATATCTTTAGAAGTTTCTTTAATAGTAACAGCATATTTTTCAATATATATTGTAATTGCAATAATATTTGATACATTTGTAAGAAGATTAAAAGCAAAAACGTTTTGGAAAAGTACAATAATAGGAAAAATATTTAAACAGTTAGTAAAAATATTTTCAAAATTAGAAAAGTTTTTTAAAGAACTTAGAGGAACATCTAAATTTTTTGATAAGACAACAAAGAAATTTATATTAGATTGTGTAATAGCTATTGTTTTTGCAATTATAATTTTACTAATATTCCACGAAGATTTAGTTTTTACAGCCGTATTGGAAACAGTAATAGTAGTAATATTTGTTTTTAGATTATTAAAAGCAATTGCAGATTATGATAAGATAGAAGAAAAATTAAAAGAAATGTATGAAGGAAATAATAATGATGCATTAGAAAGAAAAGAATTTTTACCAGAATTTTACCAATCAGTTGATTATATAAATGATATATCAAATGGATTTGAGAGAGCAATACAAGATAGAATAAAAAGTGAGAGATTAAAAACAGAGCTAATAACAAATGTATCACATGATATAAAAACACCATTAACATCAATAATTAATTATGTGGATTTGTTAAAAAAAGAAGATATAAGAAACGAAAAAGCTAATGAATATATAGAAATATTAGATTCAAAATCACAAAGATTAAAAAAATTAATTGAAGATTTAGTTGAAGCATCAAAGGTTTCAACAGGAAATGTAAAATTAAATTTTGAGAAAATTAATATTGTGGAATTATTAAATCAAGCAATTGGTGAATTTGAAGATAAGTTTGAGGCGAAAAAATTAGAAATATTATTAGAAGCAAAAGAAAGTGAAATATATATATTAGCAGATAGTAGATATATGTATAGAATTGTAGAAAATTTATTTAGTAATATTTCAAAATATGCTTTAGAAAATTCAAGAGTATATATTGATATAATAAAAAAATCAAATGAAGTATATATAGAAATGAAAAATATATCAAAAGAAAAACTTAATATATCTGCAGAAGAATTAATGCAAAGATTTGTTAGAGGTGATAAATCAAGAACAACTGAGGGAAGTGGACTTGGGATATCAATAGCACAGAATTTAACAGAGATTCAAAAAGGTGTATTTAATTTGAAATTAGATGGTGATTTATTCAGAGTTGAATTAATTTTTAATATTTTGTAAATGATGTAGTGACAATTATAGTCTATTGTGTTACAATTAAAAAGATGTAATAAAAAGTAACAAGATAAATAGTATTATAAGAGGTGAATAAACAAATGAAAAGCAATAAGATATATATTATACAGATGCACACACATACAATGCCATCAAGACTTATAAAACTTTTTACACATTATAAATATAGTCATATAGCAATATCATTAACTCCAAAATGTGATAAAATATATAGCTTTGGTAGAAAAGAATTAAATTCAATAATAAACAGTGGATTTGTTATTGAAAATAGAGATGGTGATTTTTTTAATAAATTTAATGAAACAACTTGTAGAATATTTGAAATAGAAGTTACCAAAAAACAATATAGAAATTTGAAAAAAATAATTAAGTATATGAAAATTCATTCTGATTTATATAAATATGATTTTATTGGTATTGTATTAAGATTTTTTAAAATCCCAGTTTGTTTCAAAAATAGATATGTTTGTAGTTTCTTTGTGGCAGATGTATTAGAAAAGGCACATATTTGTAAATTTAATAAAAAAAGCAGATTTGTAGAACCTAAAGATTTTGAAAAGATAGATGGTGTAAAACAAGTTTATGAGGGTAAATATTTGTTGATGAATGAAAATACATAGTTTTAAGAAGCAGTATTAAATACCGCTTCTTTTTACTTATAAAATAATAGGCTGAATTTGTTCATTGTCTAAAGCATATTCAATAGTTTTTGATAAATAAGTTGGATCATAAACAAGAGAACGAGGTTTTGTAATAGGATTATCCTGCCTAAATGGAACAAAATAGAAATGTTTCCTATTTAATAATTTACCAATATTTTCACCAGCGCCAGAAAGTCCATTATTAGTAGAAATTCCTATAACAACTGGTCTTTCACGTCTTAAGTGAGATTTAACGGCCATTGTTGCAGTACCATCAATTATATCATTTGCAAGTTTTGCCATTGTATTTCCACTTGCAGGTGCAACAACTAAAATATCAAGCATATCTTTTGGACCTAATGGTTCTACATCTTGAATTGTATGTAGAATTTTTTCATTTGTAATATCTTCTATTTCATTTATAAAATCAATAGCATTTCCGAATTTTGTATCCATTGTATAACTATGTTCTGACATAATTGGAATTACTTTTGCTTTCGCTTTTACAATTTTCTTTAATTCTTCAATGGTTTTTCTAAATGTACAGAATGAGCCTGTGAATATGAAGCCGATTCTTTTTCCTTCTAATTGCACAATAAAAATCCTCCTTTCATATTATTTATATATAATATGAATAGAAGGAATATTTTGTCGAATATATGATCTATTTTTCTTTACTATATTTAAACATACATTTTTTCTTTATGAATTCGGAAAAATCTTTAGGTGTTCCTATTTTAAAACCAGATTTGCTTACAAGAAAAGCGGTATCTTCATCAAGATATAAGTAAAAATAATCTTTTGTTTCAAATACCTTATGCAATTTAAAATAATAAACTCTTGTTTTGTCTATTTCAAAATAAAATTTATAAAAATTAAATGTAAAATATGAAGATTTATTTTCATATTTTGTTTTTGTTTGAACATATTTTTTTGCAGGTATGTAAATTCTTATAAAAACATAAAGAACAATCATAGCTATAAAAAGTAAAGTAAGTAAAAATGTTTTTTGAGATATACTGTATATAATACAATAAATCATTAAAATAATCATAACTATTGTTGAAAAATTATAAGAGAAATTAAACTTGGTGCCATGAAAATTAACAAATTGTTGGTAACTTTTTTCAGTATATTTTGTAGTATTTTTAAATAATGGATTCATATTAATAATTCCTTTCAAATATTATTGGTTTAATGGGTTTCTTTCAATTGCATCTCTAACTTGTTCATTACTTACGTGTGTGTAAATTTCAGTAGTTGCGATGCTCTCATGTCCAAGCAATTCTTGTAAAGCTCTAATATCAACATTACCATATTGATACATTAGAGTTGCTGCAGTATGTCTTAATTTGTGAACAGATAATTTTTTTGTATCTAATCCAGCCGCTTCTAATTCTTTTGTAATAATTAATTGAACAGTTCTATTACTTATACGCTTTTTTTGTTCACTAAGAAATAGTGCTTTATCTGAATTTTTGGAATCACGTTTTATAAGAGATGGAGCAGGCCTTGAAGTTAAATAGTCATTAATTGCATTAATACAAGATTTATTTAAGTAAATTACACGTTCTTTATTTCCTTTACCTATAACAGTCATTTTATTTTCATCAAAATCAATATCACGAATATTAATTCCGACTAATTCTGATAATCTCATTCCACAGTTTAGGAAAAGTGTAGTGATCGCGAAATCTCTTTTATAATTACGATTGTCTGTGCTATCAGCAACTTTTAATAGCTTTTGGCTTTGCTCTAATGAAAGATATTTTGGCATTCTTTTTTCAAGTTTGGGTGTTTCAAGATTTTGAGCAGGGTTAACATCTAATAATTTTTCTTTAACTGTAGCATATTTAAAAAATATTCTTAAAGTTGATATTTTTCTAGCTCTTGTTGTTGCTTTAGCTCTATTATCAATTGCTAAATGTGAAATATATGAATGTATATCTTCAAGGGTTATTTTTCTTAAGTCATCTTTTGTAAATTTTGTTATATCAATTTTTTCTGGATCTTCTTCATTTGTCATATTAAAACGAATCATAATGAATCTAAAAAAATTAGTTAAATCATAATTATATTCTTTTACAGAATTTGGTGATTTGTTTAAGATTGTAATAGAATAGTCTAAAAAAGAATTTATATAATCAGGATTTTTTTCTCTTGGTATCATAATAAAATCTCCTTAAGTCTAAAAATAGTTAGTTAAATTACTAACTTGTTTTTATAATATCACTTTTAAAATGAAAAATAAAGACATTTCACAAAATTAATTGACATATTTTAATATGGATTATATAATAAAATAATAAAGAAAAGAGGAATATAATGAAATTATTATTACATACATGTTGTGCTCCTTGTAGTGTATATTGTATAAAAAGTTTAAGAAAAGAAGGAATTGAACCTGTGGTATATTGGTTTAATCCTAATATCCATCCATATATAGAATACAAAACAAGAAGAGACACTTTAAAAGAATATACAAAAAGTATAGGTATAAATGCTATTTTTGATGAAAATTATGGATTAAGAGAATTTTGCAAAAATGTTGTTGATGATTTAGAAAATAGATGTGTTAAATATTGTTATAGAGTTCGTCTTGAACAAACTGCTAAATATGCAAAAGAAAATGGATATGATACTTTTTCTACTACTTTACTAATAAGTCCATATCAAAATCATGAGGCATTAAAAAAAATTGGCGAAGAAATGGCTGAAAAATATGGATTAACATTTTTGTATAGAGATTTTAGACCAGGTTTTAAAGAGGGACAAACAGAGGCAAGAGAGCTAGGACTTTATATGCAAAAATATTGTGGATGTGTGTTTTCAGAGGAGATGAGATATAATAACCACAATACTACAAAACATAGTATTCCCAATGGC